>OGGU01000203.1_pt1 | contig 52626 bp, 70 predicted proteins | sample 1571241 | NCBI WGS metagenome assembly OGGU01 (sample SAMEA2581934, study PRJEB24529) | metagenome | biome: Human gut stool | place: China | collected 2011
CATCGGCATCGCCGCGCAGGCGCTGGGCATCGCCCAGGGCGCGTTTGAGCACGCGTTGAGCTATTCCAAGGAGCGCGTCCAGTTCGGCAAGCCCATCGCGGCCCAGCAGAGCATCGCCTTCAAGCTGGCGGATATGGCCACCAAGCTGCGCTGCGCCCGGTTCCTCATCTACTCCGCGGCGGAGCTGAAGGAGCAGCACGCGCCTTACGGCATGGAGTCCGCCATGGCGAAGATGTACGCCTCGGACATCGCGCTGGAGGTCACCAACGATGCCTTGCAGATCCACGGCGGCAGCGGCTTCCTCAAGGGCATGGAGGTGGAACGGGCCTACCGCGACGCCAAGATCACCACCATCTACGAGGGCACTAACGAGATCCAGCGGGTGGTCATCGCCTCTCATCTGGTGGGCAGGCTGGGCAAGAGCTCCGGCGGCGAGAGCCGTTCGGCGGCCAAGAAACCCGCGCCCATCACCGGCATTCGCAAAAAGACCATCTTCCGGGAGGGGGATGCTGCCCAGCAGGTGGCCGACCTTGTGGCGGCGCTGAAGAAGGATGGTCACGACTTCTCCGTGGGCATCCCTATGGATACGCCCATCCCGCAGGCGGAGCGGGTGGTCTCCGCGGGCAAGGGCATCGGGGAGAAAAAGAACATGAAACTGGTAGAGTCGCTGGCCAAGGCCGCCGGCGCGGCCATCGGTTCTTCCCGCCCTGTGGCGGAGACTCTCAAATATCTGCCGCTGAACCGCTATGTGGGTATGTCCGGTCAGAAGTTCACCGGCAATCTGTACATCGCCTGCGGCATCTCCGGCGCATCCCAGCACCTTAAGGGCATCAAGGACGCCTCCACCATCGTGGCCATCAATAAGAACGGTAACGCGCCTATCTTCAAGAACTGCGACTACGGCATCGTGGGCGATGTGGAGGAGATCCTGCCCCTGCTCACTGCCGCGCTGGATAGCGGCGAAAAGCTGCCCGCGCCGCCCATGGTAAAGATGAAGCGGCCCACGCCGCCGAAGCCCGCCCCCATCGGCGACCGCTACGTCTGCAGCGGCTGCGGCTACGAGTATGTGCCGGAGTTGGGCGACGAGGACGGCGAGATCGCGCCCGGTACGCTCTTTGAGCAGCTTCCCGCCGAGTGGGTGTGTCCCGAGTGCGCGGAGACGAAGGATCAATTTGTAAAGGCTTGAGCCGTGAAGGAGGTAAGATAAGATGTATTGCGTGCGTAAAGTAACGAACGACCTCTACTGGGTGGGCGCCAACGACCATCGCCTGGCCCTGTTTGAAAACTGCTTTCCCATTCCCCGGGGCGTAAGCTACAACGCCTACTGCCTGCTGGATGAAAAGACGGTGCTCTTTGACACGGTGGACTGGTCTGCCTGCCGCCAGCTTTTGGAAAATCTGGCGTATGTGCTGGATGGCCGCGAGCTGGACTACCTGCTGGTCAACCATCTGGAGCCGGATCACGCCGCCTGCATCGAGGAGATCCTGCTGCGCCATCCCAAGGTGAAACTGATCTCCAACGAGAAGGCATTCATGCTCATGCGGCAGTTCGGCTTCCATGTGGACGGACATGAGTGCATCGAGGTGAAGGAGGGCGACACCTTCTCCTTCGGCAAGCACACCGTCACCTTTGTGGGCGCGCCTATGGTTCACTGGCCGGAGGCCATGGTGACCCTCGACGTCACCGACGGCGTCCTCTTTTCCGCCGACGCCTTCGGCACCTTCGGCGCGCTGGACGGCAAGCTGTTCGCCGACGAGGTGGACTTCGAGCGGGACTGGCTGGACGACGCCCGCCGCTACCTCACCAACATCGTGGGCAAGTACGGCCCCCACATCCAGCTCCTGCTGAAAAAGGCCGGCGGCGTTTTGGATCAGATCAAGTACATCTGCCCGCTCCACGGCCCCGTGTGGCGCAAGGATCTGGGCTGGTTCATCGAAAAGTACGACACATGGAGCCGCTATGCCCCTGAGACCCAGGGCGTGCTCATCGTCTACGCCTCTATGTACGGCAACACGGAGAACGCGGCGCAGGCGCTGGCGGCGTCGCTCTGCGATAAGGGCATGAGCAAGGTGGCGATGTACGATGTGTCCTCCACTCATGTCTCCCAGCTGATCTCCGAGGCGTTTAAGTACAGTCACATTGTCCTGGCCTCTGTGACCTACAACCTCGGCATCTACCCCGCCATGCATGACTTCCTCATGGATATGAAGGCACTGAATCTGCAAAACCGCACCTTTGCCATCATTGAAAACGGCTCATGGGCGGTGAAGTCCGGTGACCTCATGCAGAAATTCGTCAACGATGAGCTTAAGAACATGACGGTGCTCAACGAGCGGCTCAGCCTCGCCTCGTCCATGGGCACGGACAAGCGCACTGAGCTGGAAGCACTGGCGGACGCCATTCTGGAATCTATGAAGTGACTGGCAGGGAAGCCAAAACCAAGACAACAGACAACAAACAGCCCCGCCGCGTCGGCTGCAGAAAAACCGGCTTTCAAAAACAGAGCGGGCAAGCGTGATACTGCGCTTGCCCGCTCTTTGCCCAAAAGGACATGAGAAGTGACCGGAGAAGATGAGAGGATCGAAATGGAGATCAGAAAACGAAACGGGGAGTCTGTTCCCTTTCAACAGGAGAAAATTTTCAACGCCATGAAAAAGGCGTTTGACGGACAGGGCAAGGAGATCGGGAGCAGAGAGATGGATGAGATCCTCGCCACCGTTCTCAACAATCTCTCCGTCACAGTGCCGCTCACCGTAGAACGTGTGCAGGACGAGGTGGAGCGAACGCTCATGGAGCGCGGACACTATGAGGTGGCCAAGGCGTACATCCTCTACCGCGAAAAGCGGTCTGCGCTGCGCCGTGTCCGGCATACCATCGCGCGGACGGTGGGGGATGACTCGCTTGACGAGGTGCTGCGCCGCATCCAGATGGATTTTACCGAGGAAGTCTACTCCCTCGCGGCGCTTCAAATGAAGTTTGAGAGCTTCTGTCGCCCGGGCATGACGGAGGATGAGCGGGCTGAGGCACTGACCAAGGCAGCGGTAGAGCTGACTACGGCAGAGGCACCCAAGTGGGAGTTCATCGCGGCGCGGCTTCTGAACCACTCCTTTCGCTGTCGCAACGCACAGGAATGGGAGGGGCGCGGCATCGGCGACCTCTATGGCAGGCTTCGCTATCTGACGGATAAGGGACTCTACGGTGACTATATTCTTGCCCACTATACCCACGAGGAGATCGCCATGGCGGAGGACTTTCTCTGCCCGGAACGGGACGAGCTGTTCACCTACTCCGGCCTTGACCTGCTGCTCAAACGCTATGTGATCCAGTCACGCAGCCGCGTGCCGCTGGAAACACCGCAGGAGATGTTTTTGGGTATCGCGCTGCATCTTGCTATGAACGAAGGCTCTGACCGCATGGGGTGGGTAAAACGCTTTTACGATATGCTCAGCCGTATGGAGGTCACGATGGCGACACCTACCATGTCCAACGCACGAAAGCCCTACCATCAGCTTTCAAGCTGCTTTGTGGACACTGTGCCGGACAGTCTGGACGGCATCTACCGCTCGCTGGACAACTTCGCAAAGGTCTCTAAATTCGGCGGTGGAATGGGGATGTACTTCGGTAAGGTGCGCGCTGCAGGCAGCACCATCCGCGGCTTTCAAGGGGCGGCGGGCGGTGTTATCCGCTGGATCCGGCTGGTCAACGACACCGCCGTGGCGGTGGATCAGTTGGGGATGCGGCAGGGCGCTGTGGCGGTTTACTTAGACGCATGGCACCGGGATCTGCCGGAATTCCTTCAACTGCGCACCAACAACGGCGACGACCGCATGAAGGCGCATGATGTGTTTCCCGCCGTGTGCTATCCGGATCTCTTCTGGCGACTGGCGGAGGAGAACATAGACGCGCCGTGGCATCTCATGTGTCCGCATGAGATCCTCACGGTCAAGGGCTACGCACTGGAGGATTACTGGGGTACGGAATGGGAGAAGCGGTATCTGGACTGCGTCAATGACCCGCGCATCGAAAAGCGCAGCGTCACCGTCAAGGACATCGTGCGGCTGGTGCTTCGCTCGGCAGTGGAGACCGGCACGCCCTTCGCCTTCAACCGCGACAGCGTAAATCGTATGAACCCAAACGGCCACACGGGAATGATCTATTGCTCCAATCTCTGCACGGAGATCGCGCAGAACATGGCGCCCATCGAGCATATCAGCACTGAGGTGCACACGGAGAACGGCGACACAGTGGTGGTGACGGCCACACGCCCAGGTGAGTTTGTGGTCTGCAACCTGGCGAGTCTGTCTCTCGGTAATCTGCCGGTGGAGGACGAGGCCTATATGGAACGCACGGTGGAAACGGCCATCCGCGCACTGGATAATGTGATCGACCTCAACTTCTACCCGTTGGAATACGCGCGGCTTACCAATCAGAAGTACCGCAGCATCGGCCTGGGCGTCAGCGGCTACCACCACATGCTGGCAAAGCGCGGCATCCGCTGGGAGAGCGAGGAGCACCTTGCCTTCACCGACGCGGTGTTCGAGCACATCAACTACGCCGCCGTCAAGGCGGACGCAGCACTGGCACGGGAAAAGGGTCGTTACGCACTCTTTGAGGGCAGCGACTGGCAGACGGGCGCGTATTTTGAAAAGCGGGGTTATACCTCCGAAAAGTGGCAGGCGCTTGCGGAAACGGTGGCGGTGCAGGGAATGCGCAACGCCTATCTGCTGGCGGTCGCACCGACCTCCAGCACATCTATCCTCTCCGGCACGTCGGCGGGCATCGATCCAATTATGAAGAAATTCTTCTTAGAGGAGAAAAAGGGCAGCATGCTGCCCCGCGTTGCCCCGGAGCTTTCTATGGATACATGGTGGTACTATAAGGCGGCGCATCTGATCGACCAAAGCTGGTCGGTGCGCGCCGCGGGCCTTCGCCAGAGACATATTGACCAGGCGCAGAGCATGAATCTCTATATCACCAACGACTATTCCATGCGTCAGGTGCTCAGACTGTATTTGGAGGCGTGGAGGGCCGGCGTCAAGACCATTTACTATGTCCGCAGCAAGGCCCTTGAGGTCGAGGACTGCGAAAGCTGCTCGTCATAAGGAGGATAGCATGACGGAACTGAAGAAAAAGCCCCTCTTTAACCCGGAGGGCGACCTTGATGTGCGCCTGCGGCGCATGATCGGCGGCAATACCACCAACCTCAACGACTTCAACAATATGAAGTACGCTTGGGTCAGCGACTGGTACCGGCAGGCCATGAACAACTTTTGGATCCCTGAGGAGATCAATCTCTCGCAGGATGTGAAGGACTATCCCCGCCTGCTGTCAGCCGAGCGCAGCGCCTACGATAAAATTCTGAGTTTTCTTGTCTTTTTGGATTCCATTCAGACAGCGAACCTGCCTAATATCGGCGCCTACATTACCGCCAACGAGGTCAATCTCTGCCTGTCCATTCAGGCGTTTCAGGAGTGTGTCCACTCACAGAGCTACAGCTATATGCTCGACACCATCTGTTCCCCCGTGGAGCGCAATGACATCCTCTACCAATGGAAAACGGACGAGCATCTGCTGCGCCGCAACACCTTCATTGGGGACTGCTACAACGAGTTTCAGGAGCGGAAGGACGCTCCCACGCTGCTGCGCGTGATGATGGCGAACTATATTTTGGAGGGCATCTATTTTTACAGCGGCTTTATGTTCTTCTACAATCTCTCCCGAAACGGGAAGATGTCCGGCTCGGCGCAGGAGATCCGCTATATCAACCGCGACGAGAACACGCACTTGTGGCTGTTCCGCAATATCATCACGGAGCTGCAAAAGGAGCAGCCGGAGTTGTTCACCGCCGAGAGCGTACAAGCGCTGCGCGAGATGATGCGTGAGGGCGTGGAGCAGGAGATCGCATGGGGGCATTATGTGATCGGCGACGACATCCCGGGGCTGAACCGGCAGATGATCAGCGATTACATCCGCTATCTCGGCAACCTCCGCTGGACGAGCCTTGGCTATCCCGCATTGTATCCAGGCTTTGAGAGCGAACCGGAGAGCATGGAATGGGTCAGCCAGTACGCCGACGCCAACATGGTCAAGACCGATTTCTTTGAGGCACGCAGTACCGCCTACGCCAAGAGCACCGCACTGATAGACGATTTATAAGAAAACCAAAGACATCAGAATAGGAGATACTACTATGAATTACAGCGCTATGATTCAAAATCGCAGATCCGTTCACGCATTCCGCGAAAAGGAAGTTCCGAGCGAGGCTATCGGCCAGCTCCGATCCTACTATGAAAAGACCTGCCCCCGTCTTGTCCCGGAGATTGCAACGGAGTTGATCGTCTTGGACAAGGATGCACAGCCGGCGCTGGAGAGCTCAGCGGGCTATAAGCAATTTCTCATCGGAGCACCGCACTACCTGCTCCTTATGTCTGCCCCGCATTCCTATGCGGCCATCAACGCCGGCTACATGATGGAAGATCTCGTCCTCAAGCTGACTGAGTTGGACATTGACACCTGCTGGATGACCTTCACCGACAGCGACAAAATCAAAAAGGCACTTTCTCTCACCACCCCGTTAGAGGTGGCGGCAATCGTTGCCTTTGGCTACGGGGAAAAGACCGCAAAAAAGCTGCGGCTGAATATCCTAAGTATGTCTCAGATCGATGTGCGGGCCGAGCAGCAGTACTACGCGCCCAAAAAGGGCGTGCATGATTTGGTTCACATGGGGAGCTGGAGCAACAAGTCTGGGCTTGACGAGATGATGGACTTCTACGACGATATGCTCTGGCAGTCCTTCTACGCCGCTTCGCTCTCCCCCAGCTATCTCAACCGTCAGCCCTATGGCTTCCTTGTGCAGGATCACAGCATCTATTTGGTGCAGCAGGAGGATGCCTACACCGATAATTTGGATGCCGCATTGGATCTCGGTATTGTCATGCTCCACTTCTCCGCCGTCGCCTCCCAGTGGGCGGGGCAGGTACGCTGGGAACTTTCACCTGCTGCGCCCGACGGCCTGCCGGAAGGACTTCGCTCCGCTGCGGTGTACCACATGTAACGACTCTGGGGGAAGCAAGGCAACGGTAAAATGCGCGACCGTCGATCCGCGGTTGAGCGTATGTTCCATTAGAAAAGAAGAACCTATCAGTCAGAGTCTGAGTAAGGAAAATAGGAGGTGTTTTTTATATGGCTATCCAAACGGTAACAGATGCCATCCGCTATGTAGGGGTGGATGATAACACATTGGCACTCTTTGAAAACCAGTACCCCGTCCAGCCTATGGGAGTGAGCTACAACTCCTATGTCATTCTGGACGAGAAAATCGCCGTGATGGACAGCGTGGACGCACGGGCGGCGGAAGAATGGCTTTCCAATGTGGCGCGGGTGTTGGAGGGGCGCAGCCCCGACTATCTTGTGGTCACACACATGGAGCCGGATCATTCCGGCAGCCTCATGCGGCTGGCACAAAAGTACCCGGAGATGAAGATCGTGGGAAACGCGAAAACATTTACCCTGATCAAGCAGTTCTTCGGCACAGGTGCATTGTCGGAAGAGCGTATGCTGGAGGTTGGCGAGGGCAGCACGATCTCTCTGGGCTCACACCGGCTGCGCTTTCTGCTGGCGCCGATGGTACACTGGCCGGAGGTGATGGCAGCGTATGAAGAGGAGGAAAAGATCCTGTTCTCGGCGGATGCCTTCGGCCGCTTCGGTTCACTGGAACGGACTGCCCGTGCCCCCTGGGCGCCGCAGGCCCGGCGGTATTATTACAACATCGTCGGAAAGTATGGCGCACAGGTGCAGGCGCTGCTGAAAAAAATCTCCGCGCTGGAGATCAAAACGATCTGCCCGCTCCATGGCCCCATGCTCACAGAAGACTTGGGGGAGTATCTGCGGCTCTATGATCTCTGGTCACAATGGAAACCGGAAGAACCGGAGGGCATCCTGATCGCTCACGCATCCATCCATGGAAATACCGCATATGCATCGGAGGCCCTCAAGAGCAAGCTGGAGGGAAAAGGTGCGCAAGTCACCATGTGCGATCTGACGGCAACAGACCTTTCCTATGCCGTGACCAGCGCATTCTACTGTGGGAAACTGGTGTTGGCCTGCTCCACTTATGACGGAGGACTGTTCCCGCCCATGAAGGCCTTTTTGGATCATTTACAGACAAAGGGATTCCGAAACCGCCGGATCGGCCTCATGGAAAACGGCTCATGGGCCCCTGCTGCCGCGCGGCTGATGCGCGCCGAGTTGGAAAAGATGAAGGAACTCCGACTGTGTGAAACGGAGGTATCGCTGCGCGGCGCACTGAACCAAACCAGTGAGGCGCAGATGGATGCTCTGGTGGCTGAGCTCTGCGCGGAGTAGGCGGCGAGTCTGGCTTCGTCTGTCCGCCCGATGCCTCAAAAGCAAAACATCGTCGCTGATTTATTTAGACAACAATATGGCGTTGAGTGATGCCGAAGCTTTGAAAATGGATCGAAGCGCAGCCGCAGATGTTCTCTGCGGCTGCGCTTTTTGCATTTTGACCACGGTGCAAACGGATGGCTTTGACCGTTGCCCTCGGTTTCTAAGGAGACACGAAGTGTGCTACATGGAAGCACACTTCGTGATGGGATAAGATTTTTGCAGAAGATGCAGAAATCTGTCGAAACGGAGGCCTTGGCACACTCAGACTCCCCAAAATCGAACCCTGTCGCTTCTTCGGCGGCGGGGTTCTTGTCTACCCGGAAAGTCTTGGTTTTACAAGAGGTTAGGTTATATGCGGTAGTGATTTTATACCCGTCAGGTTCGTCCCACACTGTAACGGAGTTGACGAGTAGATCAATGAGCCGTCTGCGGAAATTTTCATCTTCGATATTTCCGTATTTGAACTGGCTCAACCAGAATACGATTTGGTCACGGTCAATCCGGTAGACGAATTTTTCCTCAGCTTTAATTTCTTTGTTGAGTGTCTTCTTCTCATGTTCGAGTTGAACAAGACGGTTCATCAGTGTCTCAGAAGCAATACCCTTCTCAATGGCAGCGGTGATATTCATGATTGATTTTTCAACTTCTGATAACTGAGCGGTCAACTGCGGAATGTGAGTGTCGTTTATCAAATCCTGTTCACTCTGTCGAATTGCCATGTCTGCAATTTCATCAATGAGCTGATCGGTCAAAAGGTTGAGAGCGTCACGGGCTACTATCCCTTCGATATAATCTTTTTTTAAAGGCCGCTTATCACACCCAAGTTTTCTCTTTTTGGTGTAACAGGAATAGTAGTGGTAGACCTTGCCATGTCTACCGGCTCCGCTTTCACCGTTCATAGAAGCCCCACAATGACCGCAGAACAGCTTTCCAGACAAGAGGTAATCTACCTTAGCCTTGCCCCTTGCTGGGGCTGTGGCGGTCTTAGAAAGTCGCCGTTGCACCGTTTCAAACAGCTCCTTGTCAATGATGGCGGGAATACCATTTTCAATGACAATATCCTTGTAGGTATAAGTGCCGATATAGCGAGTATTACGGAACATGGCCTTAAAGCTACTGCGGTTGAACTCCGTGTTTTTGGCGGTCTTATATCCGGCAGAGTTAAACTTTCTGCAAATATCAGCTACGCTTTCGCCGTTGGCATAAAGAGAGAACGCTTCTTGAACGATGTGAGCGGTGTCAGGGTCAACGACCAGCTTGTGATTTTCCACCTTATACCCAAGGGGAATATGACCGCCTACACTGTGGCACTTCAAGGCAGACTCACGCATACCTCTCGTGACCTTCTGTGACAGCTCGGCAGAGAAAAACTCAGCCATGCCCTCTAACACAGATTCCAAGATGATACTCTCAGGGCTGTCGGTAAGGTGTTCTGTGGCGGAGAGGACTTTCACGCCGTTCTTCCGCAGACGCATTTTCATAATTGCGCTATCGTTGCGGTTACGAGCAAAACGGTCGAGCTTCCAGACGATGACATATTCCCAATTCTGCTTTGCGCTATCCGCAACCATTTCCATGAGGTGAACCCGCTTTTCCACATCTTTGTGAGCGGTCGTTGCTCGGTCAACATAGATTGCTACAATGCGGTAGTGGTTTGCTTTACAGAAGGCACGACAGTCACGAAGCTGCCCTTCAATGGATTGGTCACTTTGACCTGTAGAGCTATACCGAAGATAGAGAGCAACATCTTGATCGCCGTTGTAAAGCGTATATGGGTCTTCTTGAAATTGAGAGATTTCTTCCTCTGTCAGACAGGAGAGGTCGATTGGAAATTTTTTCATGCAAATCTCCTTTTTAGCTCCATGACTCTACCAACAAAGCGCAATCGTCCAATTTCAACACCGCCAAAAACACGGGGAGGATAGTGTGGGTTAAAAGAACGAAGGGTCACAGTATCTTCATCAATACTGATTTTCTTAACAAATCCTTCTTCGTCATCAACAATGACAACCATAAGAGTATCTGTTTCGGGAGGTGTATCCTTTTTAACCAGCACTAAATCGTGATCGTCTAAGACTGGCGACATACTATCTCCGTCAACTTGTAACCAGAAACAATCATTACAGTCATATTCGGGGTCAACTTGTTCATATCCCAATGCTTCTTGCTGAGCGATGACACCTTTTCCTGCGGACGCATGACCGAAAATAGGTCGCTTGCAATTCTTTTCATAAGGTTCGGTGGTCAAACCAACAGAGGACAAGTGAAAGAGAGGGTCGTCAGTTTCGCCTTTCAAATAGTCAGCCGTTGTTCCAAGATTGATAGCAAGAGTTTTTAAGTCTTCATCTGAAATCATGCGGTCAGGCTTTTTATCTACATCGTTCAAATAATACTTGGGGCGGTTGATAAGTTTGCAAATATAGGTGACGCTTTTCCCTTGTTGTTTGGCTAAATCTCTAATACGGCTTGTGTTCATAAGTACCTCCTTCAAAAATATCCTACTTTTTTAGGATTTGCTATTGACAATCCTACAAAGGTAGGATATACTTTGGGTTGTGAACAAGAGATTTTGACAACAAAAACCCGACCCCCGAAAGGTTTTCTTTTTTCGGCGGTTGCTGTGGTCAATGGTTTAATTGTCTGGCAAGTAAATTGTACCATTACGCCCACTGGTTGTCAATAAATATTGTTCTCAATTCAAAGAAAGGAGAGGTTTTGTGAAAGAGCGTGAGAAAATTCGCTATCGCCTGAGCGTCAATCACCTGTCGTTTGCATGGTTGATTGATATGCTCCGAAAGCGGGGTATTGAAACGAACGGCCCTGTCCTGAGTGCAATTCTCGCAGGGACTCGTAACGGCCCTTCTGTGGACAAGATCATCGCTGAGTCTATCGACATTCTGGACTGGTACGAGCGGCAGATCGGCGGTGTGTCATGAGCGACAGTGCATTTGCCCCGGAAGTGCGAGGACAGACCAAAGCGTTCAGCTCACTCCTTGCTCGATCTGTCCGAGAGTTTTTCAAGGACGAAGGGAACCGCAAGCAGTTCGAGAGCTGGTACGAGCAGAAGTACGGAACACCGTATCAATGGAAACCTATGGTTTGGAGGAACAGATAATGAAAAAGGTATTTGGAGTATTGGCATTTCTCTCGTTTTTCTACCTGTTAGGTGTCGTTGGTGCGGTAGAGCAAGACACGATGACTCTTGGCGCAGGCATGGTTCGCATGGGTATCGGCCTTGGCTGCTTCTGGTTGTTCTGTGAACTGTCCGGTGCGTTTTATCCTGACCCGCCGAGAAAAAGAAAGAGCCGCTGACGGAACTGGTACTTCCATCAACGGCAAGCGTAAAAGCTCAATCTGATTATATCAGAACCTATTGTTTTGTAAAGGAGAACTTTATGAATAGCACAATTGCAAAACTCGCTGACGAGTTCGAGAAGATGGAGAAAACCATCGCTTCTCAGAAGAAGATGATCGAAACCCTTATGCCTACGGGCTATGTTGATACCGATACCGTCAAACTTCACCTTAATTCTGTGTATGGTGTCATGTTCGGCGGTCGCCCCTCTCCGAAGCGCTGCAAGCTGGAAGACTGTTCTTGGGACGAGATCAATATGTATTCTTCCTTCGGCCTTGCCGACAAGATGTTCGAGGTCGGTGATACCAAGAAGTTCCGTCTGGCTGACGGCTCCTACCTGACTGCCCGTATCATCGGGTTCAACCATGACTACGCAAGAGACGGCAGTCTGGTTCATATCACCTTTGAGACTGTGGAAACCCTTGACGGTGACATTTCTATGAATGAGAAGTCTACCAACGAGGGCGGCTGGGACGCTTCCTATCTCCGTGCCAAGCTCAACGGCAACTTCTTCGAGAAGCAGCTTCCCGCTGATTTGAAAGCGGTCATTAAACCCGTGGTGAAGATGACCGCCAAGAGCAGCAAGAACGAAGTGCGGGTTCCTTCCGTTGATAAGCTGTTCGTTCTTTCTGAGCAGGAGGTCTTCGGTCGCAAGATTTATTCCTGCGGTTATGAGGGTAAGTGGTACGAGTGGTACAAGCGAGAGAACACGCCCTATGGCAAGTGCAAGCAGAATGGTGAGAGGGATTGGAGGTGGGAGCGTTCTCCTTATTCCGGCAACACCGACTATTTCTGTTTTGTTGGCATCGACGGCAACGCCGACTATTACAGCGCCAGCGACTCCAATGGCGTGTCCTTCGGCTTCTGCATTTGATCGGGTATCTCGTAAATCCCGCCCCGTCAGGGGCGGTGAAAGGAGTGAAAACATGAATGTCAATCGTAAGGTTGGCACTGGCTTTGAAAGAGACTTATGCCTGAGCCTGTCGGGTTGTGGCTTTTGGGCGCACAATCTCGCTCAGAACAGTCAAGGTCAGCCGTTCGATGTGATTGCGGCTCGAAACGGTGTCAGCTATCCCATTGACTGTAAGGATTGTTCTAAGAACATTTTCAAGATGGAGCGTATTGAAGAAAACCAGTTTTCCGCTATGACGCTCTGGAAAGAAACCGGGAATGGAGAGGGCTGGTTTGCAATTAGGTTGATAACCGGTGAAGTTCGGTTCATCTCCTTCTCTACGCTTTTGGAATTGTCCGTTTTGCGAACTGTGCTGTCTGCCAACGATATTAGGCGATACGGTATCACACTCGGAGAGTGGGTGTCCCAATGCAAGTAACTGTTGGCAATCAGCTCCGAATTGAAAACCCGTCTGAACAGTTGCTTACATGGTGCAAGAAGCAGCTTATCCTTCCCAATCCTGAGTACGCCAAGAAAGTCCGTATGCACTTTTGGGTCGGCAACACCCCTGAGAAGTTGTACTTGTTCCAATGGGACGGTGACACGCTGGTTCTCCCCTATGGTTGTTTGAACGATGTATTGGATATGGGCGATTGCCACACGAAGGTCGATCTTCCTATACCTACCGAGGTGGACTTCGGTTGCACCATTCCGCTCTATGATTATCAAGTGGAAGCTAAGGAAGCCTTGATAACGGCCTACTACGGTATTCTTCAAGCCCCTGCTGGGTGTGGTAAGACACAGATCGGAATTGCTGTTGCGGCAGATACAGGTCGAAGGACACTCTGGCTGACCCATACACGGGATTTGCTCGTACAGAGCAAAAGCCGAGCGGAGCAGTACATGAGTCCTTCTCTGACTGGCACGATCACCGAAGGTAGGGTTCAAATCGGTAAGGCAATCACCTTCGCAACGGTACAGACCATGTGCAACCTCGATCTGAGTCAATACCGTGATGTTTGGGATTGTATCATCGTGGATGAGTGTCACCGTGTAGCCGGAACCCCAACCGCTATGACGCAATTCTCAAAGGTACTGAACGCTCTGGCAGCTCGACACAAGTATGGCCTGTCCGCTACGGTTCACAGGGCAGACGGTATGATTGCCGCCACCTACGCTCTGCTGGGTGGGATTGCCTATCAAGTGCCGGAGGAAGCGGTGAAAGACAAGATCATGACCGTCAGCGTTCTACCCCGTGCCACACATCAAGGACTCAGCCGAGAGTTCTTGGACACGGACGGTACGATCATTTACGCTAAGTTGGTTAATTTCCTCGCTGACCGTTATCCCCGAAATAACTTGATTGTCGCTGACCTCGTAGCAAACCGAGATCATTACAATCTCATTCTCTCTGACCGGTTGACGCATTTGGAAACCCTGATGAACAGGCTTCCGCCCGACCTGAGAAAACAGGCGGTCATGATTGATGGGAAGATGACCACGAAGAAAGCCAAAGCTCTCCGAGAACAGGCCATTGAGGAAATGCGGCAGGGACGCAAGCGGTATCTGTTCGCTACCTACTCTCTGGCAAAAGAGGGGCTGGACATTCCCCGGCTCGACCGGCTGTACCTGACTACACCGCAGAAAGACTACGCTGTAATAACTCAGAGCATTGGTCGTATCGCTCGTACCTTCGAGGGAAAGGGGGAACCTATCGCCTACGATTATGTGGACGATGGTATTCAGTACCTCGTGAGAAGCTACAAAAAGCGGTGTACCACCTACCGCAAGTGTGGTTGTAAATTCATCGAATAGGAGGTGTCGAAGTGAAAGTTTTGGTCGCTTGTGAAGAAAGTCAAGCGGTTTGTACTGCGTTCAGAGAGAGAGGTCACGAAGCCTACTCATGTGATATTCAGGAACCGTCAGGCGGACACCCCGAATGGCACATTCTCGGTGACGCTCTCGAAGCCGTTAAAGGCGGGAGCGTGACTACGATGGACGGACAGGTTCATGTCGTTGGTAAATGGGATTTGCTGATTGCACACCCGCCATGTACTTACCTAACCAATGCCGGAGCAAGACACATTTGGAAAGGCGGTCAGTTGCAGCCAGATCGAGTGCAAAAGGGCATTTTGGCACGAGATTTGTTTATGCGTTTCTGGTATGCGGATATTCAGAGGGTGGTTATTGAAAATCCAGTTCCTTCTAAGATTTTCTGCCTACCTGAGTATTCTCAAATTGTTCAGCCTTTTCAGTTCGGACACGCCGTAACTAAGAAAACCTGTTTGTGGGAAAGAGGGGTGCGCCCCTTGGAGCCAACAAACATCGTGGAACCGGTTAAGGGACGAAAGATGGTTTTGAAAAACGGAACTGTCCGCTACTCCTGTTGGGAAATGGATTGCGGTGGAAGTAAGGAGGAACGGGCGAAAGCTCGAAGTAAAACTTTCCCCGGTATTGCAAAGGCGATGGCTGACCAATGGGGAGGTGACGTCGGCAGTCATGGATAATCTCTTTATCTTCGACTGCGAATAGCAGTCTTTCAAGATGACTGGCTGTTCGTGTTCAAGCACAGAGGTACAGGTGAATACACAGTCATTCACAACGACAATGACGCAATCTGGCAGTTTCTTCGAGAGCAACCACTTCTCTGTGGCTTCAATAATAAGGCGTATGACAATTTCATTCTGAAAGCTGTTGCCGCTGATTGTACGCCGCAGGAAGTAAAAGCTCTGAGTGAATACCTCATTGATGGTGGACAGGGCTGGCAACACCCTCTTATGCGGGGCAATCCCGTATTCGTGACCTCGTTTGATATTCGTGACGATATGTACGAGGGTCTTTCGCTGAAAGCCTGTGAGGGTCATTTAGGAATGTCGGTGGTTGAAAGCTCTGTGCCGTTTGATCTTGACCGTCCTCTGACCGATGAAGAACTGGACGAAACGATTTTTTACTGCAAGCACGATGTTGACGCTACCGAGAAATTGGTAGACCTCAGACAATCGTATTTGCAGACAAAGATTAACCTCGGTCGCAGAGTGGGTATCTCGGACGAAAAAGCCCTGTCCTGTACCAATGCTAAGCTGACCGCTCTCATGTTAAACGCAAGGCGTAGAGAGTGGAATGATGGTCGAGATTATGTCTATCCTCCACGGTTAGATGTGTCCATTATCCCGCAAGAGATTTTGGATTTCTTCGACACCATTCACGACAAGTCAATCCCAGACGAAGTTCTTTTCAAAACCGCTCTGACCTACAAGTTTGGCGATTTCCCTTGCCGGTATGCGTGGGGCGGCGTTCATGGCTCAGTTAAAGGGTATCACGGCAAATCCACGGTGAAACGGGTTATCCAAAACCGAGATGTTTCTTCACTGTACCCCTCGCTGTTGGAATTGTTCCAGTATCTTTCCCGGAATGTGCCTGACCCTCATGTGTTCTACAATATTCGCAAGGAACGCATACAGGCCAAGCATGACGGTAATGACCAGTTGGCGAAGGACTTGAAGCTCCCGCTCAACACGGTGTCGGGGGCGCAGGAGAACCGCTACAACGACCTCTACGACCCGTTGAAAACCCGTTCTATGCGAATATCGGGACAGCTTTTCCTGACAATGCTGCTTGTTCAGTTGCTTCAAGCGTGTAAGTCAATCGTCCTGCTGAACTTCAACACGGACGGTCTAATGTACGAGATAGACGCTGACGAGGTTCCCATTGTAGATAGCGTCTGTGCGGCGTGGGAACAGACCACAGGGTTTGAATTGGAACTGGACGAGATTGACGAGGTTTGGATTAAAGATGTCAATAACCTCATTCTCCGAAAGACCAACGGCAAGGTCAAGTCAGTTGGCTCGTATGTTAGCTACGGCGCAACCTCGAAAGGTGCATGGCAGATCAACAATTCGATGGTAATTGTCAAGAAAGCCCTGATTGACTATTTCACGAAAGGCGTTCCTGTTCGAGAAACAATCATGAATAGCAATGACATTATGGATTTTCAGATCATCGCAAAAGCAGGTTCTTCCTATGACGGTGTTGTTCAGAAGATAGGCAATCGTGAGGTACAAGTCCAGAGAGTCAACCGTGTGTACGCCGTAGACCCGTTCAAAGATCGCCAATGGTTCGGTACGCTTTATGCGCTGCAAGGCGAGAGCTACAAGAAAATTGGCAATATCCCCGATCATTGTCTGGTAGACAACGACAACCATCTATCCTTTGATGAAATTGACCGAGAGTGGTATATCGCTACAACCGAAAAGAGAATTATGGACTTTCTCGGAGAGAAACGGCGAAGAAACACCCGTAGAGTCAATTCCATCAAGAAAAAATTATTAGAAATGTTGGAGGTATAAATATGGCTACTACCAAGAAAGCCGCTGAAACTGCGGCGGTGGATTATTCCACCATGAATGTATTCCAGAAGTTGCAGCTTGCCCGTGTGCGCTTCCTCGAAGCTGGCGTGGACAAGAGCGGCAAGCACATGAAGCTCGAATATAAGTATTTCGAGCTGGCGGACATTGTTCCCAAGGCCGAGCAGATTTTCCTTGAAATCGGTCTGATGATGGTTCCATCCATGTACGGCGACAAGGCGACCGCTCGTGTCTACAATGTCAATGACCGTGAGGACTACATTGACTTCGTTGCACCGTACACCCCCATCGCTCCTATCGTGTCCAACGCTGGTAATCAGGTCACAAACGAAATGCAGGCGACCGGCAGTTCCATCACCTATATTCGCCGCTACCTGTGGCAGCTCGTTTTGGACATTGTGGAGCATGACAGTATCGACAGCGGCGAGTTTGACACGACTCCCGCTCCTGCCGTCACCAAGAAGCCCCCTGTGACCACTGAACAGCGTCAGGAAATCAAGAAGGAACTGACCGGCGCTCCTGCTGGTGCGGCTACCGAGGAACAGGTCGGTACGCTGAAAAGTCTGCTGAAAAAGCTCATGGATATTGACGCAGAGCAGGAACAGTTCGTGCAGACCATCGCTATGAAGACGGAAGGTTTCTCCAAGATCGAAGCCGACAAGTGTGACGCTCTGATCGAGGGCGTGAACAATATGCTGGCTGGCTACGAAATGAAAACGGCGAAGGAGGGCTAAGGCATGATTGAAATTGATTGTCGCAAGTGCGTCAATGCAGACTTGGAAGCGGATTGCTGTAAGCTCTACGGTAACGACCCTGATACTGCCGTTCGGGAATGTGCCGCTGACGAATTTGTGAATTATAAGGAGGTAAACAAAAATGGAATGGCTTGACGGCAACAAAATCCAGATTATCCCTCCCAAGCGTCCGAAGAAGCTGACGGGTACTCGCTTTGCCACTATCCTCGGTCTGAACCCGTGGTCTACACCGTTCGAGATTTGGTGTGAAGTGACCCGCACCTATCAGAAGCCGTTCGAGGACACGATCTACACCATCGCTGGTAAGACCATCGAGCCTAAGCAGGCTGAGTACATGAAGCAGACCTATTTCATGAGCAATCTGGTCACACCGACCGACATTTGGGGCAAAGACTACTTCCGTCAGACCTACGGCGACTTCTTTAGGGAAAGCCCCGTTCTCGGCGGTATGTGGGACTACTTGCTCTATGGCAAAGATGGTAAGCCTACCACCGTCCTCGAAATGAAGACCTCCAAGCGTGTCGAGGACTGGAAGGACGATATTCCTGAGTATTACGCTTTGCAGGCGGCGTTATACGCTTACCTTCTCGGCGTGGACGAGGTTATCATGGTCGCTTCCTTCCTCGAACCCAAGGATTACGACAATCCTGAGACGTTTGTGTGCAGCGGTGAGAATACCATCACTCGTCCCTTCAAGGTGTCTGAGCGGTATCCTGACTTCGAGAAGAAGTATGTGAAGCCTGCCCTGAAATGGTGGAAGGACTATGTGGAGAGCGGTATTTCTCCCGCCTTTGACGAGCGCAAGGACGCTGAAATCCTGAAAGCTCTCCGCACCAACAACCTGTCTCCTGAAACGGATATGGCGGCACTGGTCAAGGAAGCCGAAGACCTGAAAGACACCATGGAACGGATTTTGGCTCATGAAGGTATCCCGGACATGGAAAAGCGGTACAAGGTTGTGACTGACATGATTAAGAAAGCCGCAATCGCTCAGTTCCGTGATGGTGACAAGAAGGTGTCTATCGCTGGCTCTACCTATAATTGGGAAGTCAGCCGTATTTCCACTACGAAGATCGACAAGGACGCTATGAAAGCGGACGGTATTCTGGCGAAGTACACGACCACTGAGGATAGCTACCGCATTTCCCCAAAAATCATTAAGGAGGATTGACCTATGAAGTTTTCCAAGTTTGTGAAGTCCCTCGCCCCTGCTGGCGGCGCTATCTACGAGTACATGGACGAACGCTGGCTTGCTTCCCCGTCCGTACTTATGCTCATTCCCGATGGTATCCGCAGCGTGACCGGGTACAGCAACGAGAAAATGCCTGACGGCATTGGTCGCCTGATTTCTCAGGTCGGTTGCACCGAGTACGCCACGCTGGTCAAAGCAATTATGCCTGAGCCGGACGGTGCAATCAAGGATTGTGTCCGTATCTTCGCTACGCCGGACAGCACCATGACCCTTCCTATCACCAATGATGACTGGTCGCTGATCGAGAAGTCTGACTTCTGCGAAGTCTTGTACGCTTACGATCTGGAAAGCGACAAGAGCGTACCGAAAGCCCTGCTGGTCAAGCAGTACGCCAAGTACCCCGATGACGAAGACCAGTTGGTTGGTATCATCTTCCCCTGCGAGTACACAGAACAGCTCAATTTCTACACCGTGAAGGAGGACAAAAACAATGGCTAAAATCGGACTCACCGAGGGTTTTACCCTCATTCCCGAAGGTACTCATGTCTTTCAGATTACCGATGTGAAGTACAAGGAAGACTTCGGCAAGCTGGAAGTCTATATGCAGACGCAGACCGGCAGTAAGCACATCGAGCGCTTCTCTCTGCTGAAATCCGATGGCTCTCCCAACGAGGGTGCATACAACGCTTTCAGCTACTTCGCCAAGACTGCCCTCGGCAATTTCGACCTGACCGAGATCGACCACACTGACCTGATTGGTCACTTCATCGAGTGCGATGTAGAACATGATGTTCAGGAGAACAAGAAGAAGCCCGGACAGAGCATTACCTTCGTCCGTCTGGCCGATAAGCGCCCCTCTGAGGGCTGGGACGGCGCTGGCAATACGGTTACTACCCCCGCTGCTAAAACCGCTCCTGCGGCTTCTCAGGCCGCTCCTAAGACCCCGATGGATTTGGCAGCTCTCCTTGGCTGATACTGAGTGCGAGGGAGGGCTAATTTGAAAGGCTCTCCCTCGCCAATGGTATGTTGAAAACTATGTTGAAAGTGAGGATAAGCTACAATGGCAGAAGCCTATATTTGTTCGCTCTCCAAGGTTCAGCGTCATGCTGAAATCTGCAAGGAGATCAACAATCTCTACGAGCGGAAGAACCACGATTACGGTGATAGCTTTCACCAGACCTTCGTGGAGGAAGGTATGGCGATGGCTCGTATCCGGCTGGGTGATAAGTTCAGCCGCTTCAAAACCCTCTCCCGTAGTGGTGAGCAGAAGGTCAATGACGAGTCTATCCGGGACACCCTGATTGACCTCGCCAACTACGCAATCATGACTGTTCTGGAAATGGAGGTTGCGGAAGATGTTGCAGATTAAAACCATTCGGAACCGTCTGGACAATCCCACCCTCTTTGACGATGAAGTAAATGCGGCTCTGCATGATGGATGGACTCTGAAAAAGAGAACAGTTCTGCGGCCTATCGGCCAGTCCGAGTCCGTCTATATGCACACGATGTTGTATGCAGAATTGGAAAAGGAGGTCGCTGGCGATGACGCTGAATGAATATCAGGTACTCGCCTATCGAACGACCAACCACGAGCTGACCAATCAGGGTCTTATCGAAAACGGGGTCATGGGTCTGTGCGGCGAATCCGGGGAGTGTATCGACCTCGTGAAAAAGTCCCTATTCCAAGGACACGCCCTTGACCGTGAAAAGCTCATTGACGAGCTGGGCGATGTTCTCTGGTACGCCGCACAGTTGGCAACCGGATTAGATGTGGGCTTAGATGTTGTGGCACAGTACAACATCAATAAGCTCAAAGAGCGTTACCCTGACGGGTTCGACAGCGAAAAGAGTATCCATAGAAAGGAGTACGAAAATGCCTGACTGCTTCTCCAAGTCCGAAGTGACCGATTTTCTGAACTTCATGAAGCTGCCTGACGGAACCTCTGTTGTTTCCGATGACATGATGGAGTACCTGATGGCTTACGGCTTCTTCACCGCCCCCGCTTCTACCAAGTACCACGGCAATTACGAGGGCGGTCTTCTGAACCACTCCCGCATGGTCACGGAGTACCTTCTGGCGCTCACTCAGGCCAATCATCTGATCTGGCGCAAGGCTCGTTCTCCCTTCATCGTGGGTATGTTCCATGACCTGTGTAAGATCGACCAGTACCGCCACCCGGTAACAGGCCACATTGAAGAATTTAATGGTGGAAGCACACCAATCTATGACGAACAGGCATGGGAGTACAACCCCGACACCCTTCTGAAAGGCCACGGCGATAAGTCCGTCATGCTTCTTTCTCAGTTCTACACACTGACTGATGAAGAAATCATGTGTATCCGCTATCACATGGGTGCTTTCACCGACAAGTCCGAGTGGAACGATTACACCAGAGCCGTCCGCCAGTATCCGAATGTGCTGTGGACACACCATGCGGATATGCTGGCAAGCCATGTTGCGGGGGTGTGAAGTATGTATATTCCAACGGTTTCTTTCGATTTCGATGGCGTAATTCATTCCTACCGAAGCGGGTGGAAGGGTGCCGCTGTTATCCCCGACCCTCCCGTGGAAGGGATTAAAGAGGTCATTGAACAACTCATAAGCGATGGTTTATGTGTGGTCATCTGTTCTTCTCGTGCGGAGTCCTTTGAAGGACAGACGGCGATTGCTGAATGGTTGAAATACTACGGATTCCCGATGGTGCAAATTCAAGCGAGAAAAGTTCCTTCCATCGTTCATGTCGATGACCGTACAATCTGTTTCGATGGCAGAGCAAACAACCTCCACGAACAAATTGTCAACTTCAAGCCTTGGTATGAAAGGGAGTCTGAAAGTGAAAATCATTGAACCTTCTGTGGAGCTTATCAACGCTCCCGATTATAAGACCCTTCTGACCACCATCGAAGCCGCAGGGCGCACTTGCTACAAGTCCGAGGACAAAATCACAGACGGTAGCGCAGAGAAGTTCGTCCGTGGCATTATCAAACGGGGTCATGAAGCTGTCATTGAGCATGGCTCTCTCACTGTCCGCTTCATCTGTGACCGGGGGGTGAGTCATGAGATCGTCCGTCATCGTCTGGCGGCGTTCTGTCAGGAGTCCACTCGGTACTGCAATTATGGCAAAGAGGGCTTCGGTGGCGAGATCACCGTCATTCGTCCCTCAACCTTCGCCAAGACCGACTCGACCTACCACATCTGGAAGCGGTCGTGTGAACACGCTGAGGTCGCCTACTTCGATCTGCTGAACGAGGGTTGCACCCCGCAGGAAGCTCGATCTGTCCTTCCGAACAGCCTGAAAACTGAGGTGGTCATGACCGCCGACCTCAGAGAGTGGCGGCACTTCTGTCGTATGCGCTGTCCCGCAGCGGCTCACCCCGATATGCGGGTCGTTGCCAATATGCTCCTGACCCTGCTGAAACAGACCTATCCCGTCTTTTTCGAGGATATTATGGAACCGTGAAAGGAGAGAACCTAATGAAGCTGAAAAGCATTGACGGCAAAGTGCCGTATATCATGGCTGCTGGAAAAGACTTCGTGAGTGATGAAATGTCGCTGGCGGCGGCAGAGCAGATTTGCTCCCGTGGAACGCAGACCGCAAGTAAGCTCTTTCCCGATTTTCCCATCTGCGTAGATGACAAGTTCTATTTTGCTGGAACCTCGACAAAGCCCAAGTCCAGCAAAGCCAAAGCCCCTTGCGAGGACTGAGGTTTTCAATCTTCCTGTGGTTCGTCACCGTTGTCGCTGTCCTCTGTCTGAAATTACCCACGGTTGAGGTTGAAGAACCTTCTCCCGTTGTCGAGGCGGTAGAGGTAGTCACCCCGGAGCCAGAGCCGGAGGTGACACCTCAGCCGTGGACAGACGAGGAAGTGATTGTACTGGCGAAAATGCTATGGGGAGAAGCCAGAGGGGTCAGCTCTGACGCTGAGAAAGCCGCTTGTGTGTGGTGTGCGCTTAACCGTGTCGATCATGGTTACGGCGATATTATAACGGTCGTGACTACACCTAAACAATTCGTAGGGTACAAAGAGAAAAATCCGATCGATGACGATTTGATTACTCTCTGTATAGATGTACTGACTCGCTGGTATGCAGAGAGAGAAGGTCAGGTTGAGGTCGGTCGTGTCCTCCCTGCGGATTACCTGTGGTTCTCTGGCGATGGCGAGAGAAACCACTTTCGCAACGCCTACCGTGGCGGCGATAGATGGGACTGGTCTTTACCGAGTCCGTATGAAAGCTGAGGTAAGCCTATGAGCTATTTGAATATACCCGCTGAGCTTAGAGGGGAAAAGGCATGGGTCAATGTATGGGACGGGTCAAAGGTTCCCATGCAGGCCACCGTCAGAAAGGCGGCTTCTTCATCTAACCCGGATACATGGTCAAATTACATTGACGCTGAACACAATGTCCAGCACGGCTACTATGACGGCCTTGGCTATGTGTTTCACGATACAGGGGTTGTAGGTATCGACATTGACGATGGCTTTACTGATGGGCTTCTGAACCCGCTGGCGGCTGACATTATCGGTCGTTGCCACTCCTACACGGAAAAGTCCAGAAGCGGGAGGGGGGTTCACATTCTCGTTCGTGGAGAGCTGCCTTTCAAGGGTAAAAACAACCGTGCCGCCGTGGAGATTTACAAGAGCAATCGGTACTTCATCATGACCGGCGAGGTTTTGATCTTCTCCGAGATCGTTGAAAACCAGTCAGCGATTGACTATGTGATCGAGAAATATTTTCCAGACACCCCGAAGGAAAGTAGCTCAGGTACGGTTGCCCCTCAGCGTATCTATTCCCCCATCTACCGCCGCCCTGAAAACGGCAAGCTGCATTTAAAGCCCGAATACCCGCCTATCACACCGGGAAGCCGGAACCTCAGCCTGACTTCTTTGGCGGGTCAGCTCCATAATCAAGGATACACCAAAGCAGAGATTTACAAAGAACTGTTGTACGCCAACTCCCAAGCCTGCAAACCCCCGCTTCCGCAGTCAGAAGTTGAGTTGATTGTCAACAGCGTGACCAGATACAGGAGGTAATTATGAAACCTTATCAGCGTGGCGATGTTGTTATCATTGATGTTCCCATGCTTGCCAACAGTCATATTCAGGCCGGTAAGCGTCCGTGGGTGGTTGTGCAAAACAATGTCGGCAATCAGTTTTCTTCCACCAGTATTGTCGTTCCCCTGACCACTAAAATCAAGCGGCTTGAGCTGCCGACCCATGTGGCTGTCACTTGGGGTTCTTTACAGCCGAGCATGGTTGAGTGCGAACAGGTGCGTGTCGTAGATGTGTCCGATGACTGGGAATACATCTGCACTTTGCCGCCTGAGATCATGCGTCATGTGGATACCGCTTTGAAAAACGCTTTCTTCTATGGGAGGGGAGGGGATGTAGATAATGACAAAACTTGAATATGACAGTTTGCAGATGGCGCTATCTGCCCTACTTGATAAAGAGCGGATATATCGCAAACGTATAAGCGGTAGTGAACAAGACGGTTATAAGATGGGTGTCCGAGCTTGTAAAAGCGCACTTTCCAACTTTAACCCAAACGGAAAAGGCAAGAGAGGTGAAATCCATGAGTGATGAAGTTATGACAGCTCCCGAAGAACAGGCTCTCTTTCAGCTCTCCAACGGTCGTTACATCATGGACGAAGCTCAGTCCAGAGTGATGTTTCAAATCAAGGAAGCACAGCCTGAGCATAGCCACCCGATCAGCGGAACGGGATATTCGTGGGACGAGTCCGGCATGGCAGAGTTGTTTTCCGAGTGCTACAAGAATGACACTCGATACTGCCCCGAAGCGAAAAGCTGGTTCACCTACTCCGAGGGGGCATGGCGCAAGGACACGGGTTCTCTGCTGGTAGCGGAAAAGATCAAAGAGTTCTGCCGCCTGATGGCTCTCTATTGCGGTGAAATCGCCAATGAAGAACGCCGTACCGAGTACATGAAGTTCATCGTAAAGATGGGCGACCGGCGCTTCCGTGACCGACTGATGAAGGACGCTGCCAGTGTGCTTCCTATCGCTTCGGCGGAGTTTGACGCAAACCCCTACCTTATCAACTGCAAGAACGGCACTTTCGACCTCGAAAAGATGAAGTTCCGGGAACATGACTGGAAAGACTTCCTGACCATGCAGACCAACTTCAACTACACCTTGCAGGACGCACGGTGCCGCCGCTGGGAGAAGTTCGTTGCGGAGGTCACTTGTAATGATGAAGACAAGGCTGACTATCTGCAAAAGGCGCTGGGGTACTCCATGTTGGGTATGGCGAACGAGGAATGTATGTTCATTCTCCACGGCAAAACCACTCGCAACGGTAAGTCCACCATGCTCTCGGCAATTCACCACCTTCTCGGTGATTATGCTTCCGTGTCCCCCGTGTCGATCATCTGCAAGGCGGAGCGGTCGAAGAACGCCGAAGCAGCGAACCCCATGCTGGCTTCCCTGAAAGGTAAGCGGTTTGTCACAATGGCAGAGAGCAACCAGTATGGCAAGCTGGACGAGGAAACAATCAAGCAGCTCACGGGTGGCGAGGAAATCAAGGCTCGGAACCTCTATGAGACTGCTACAACCTTCCTGCCGCAGTTCACCCTTTGGCTCTCCTGCAACGATCTTCCCACCGTCAGCGATAAGTCCCTGTTCGCTTCCGACCGTGTTCGGGTCATTGAGTTCAACCGCCATTTCACCGAAGCGGAGCAGGACAAAAACCTAAAAAATGAGTTTCAGACACAGGAAGCTATGCAGGGCATTTTTGCTTGGTTGGTCGCCGGGTACTTCAAGTACAAGCGTTTCGGTCTGAAAATGTCTCCCGCTATGCGGAAGGTGGTCAATCAGTACGAGCGTGACAACGATCTTTGCTTGCAGTTCCTCGAAGAACGCTGTGAGCAGGCCGAGAGTGTCAACACTCGCTCGAAGTCCCTGTTTGACGCTTACAAGATTTGGTGCAAGTCCAACGGGTACTTTGCCTGTTCTGCCAAGCGGTTCAACGCCGACATGGAAACGCACCCTGAGTGGCATGGCGGCAAGGTCGTGTATCAGGGCTACCCCGTCTACAAGAACCTCAGACTGAAAGGAGCGTCCTAATGAACCGTTCATGTAACTCTATCCTATGCCGCTTCGGTATCCACACAGCAGACCCGTATGTTCATATTCAGGTCAAGTGTCGTAATGGTTCTCACCGTTGGCAGAGCAATTATGAAGTCTGTAAGCGGTGTGGCAAACGCCTGAGAAAAATCCGTATTGTGAAGGAGCGTCCGTGATGAAGTGGAAAAGGATTAAATGTTTCCTGACTGGCGGACACCGCCTGTACGATAAAAACCTTCAAACCATTCATGACACAAATGGGTATCACTTCATTAACTACTGCGTGAAGTGCGGTAAGGTGTTCGCTGCGTTCATGGCGGAAGCTGAATTGAATGGCCTGATCGACCGAGACATTGAGCAGTTCAGAAAGGAGAGATTGCATGATTGCAACGACTGAGGAACAACGCCTACTGGAAAAGTGGAAACGAAAACTCTGCTTGCAGGAGTGGCGAATAAAGCTGTTGACCCACCTTCACCCGGAAGAAATGATGGTGCGTAATACCGCAGGCTATACCGAGTGGTCAGAAGCAATTAAGACCGCTCGTATTGAGATCATCAACCCTGCCTGCTACGGCGACCGCATTGTGCCGTTCGATTTTGAAAAGACGCTGGTACATGAGCTGCTACACCTGAAATTCTCCTTCTGGTGTCAGAACGAAGATGATATTGGGGATAGAGTCATGCACCAGATGATTGACGATCTCGCAAGAGCTTTGACGGAAGGTGACAACGATGATGAAGCCTGAATACTGCCCCGATTATGTGGGCGTTGCCTGCGTTGATGGTACTTGCCCTGTTGCCAACTGTGAAGAATACGCTGAGCGGTGTATGCCTGTCATTTCATGTTGCCGGGACTGCTTCTATTATAAGGGCTGTGAAGACTGTGCAATCTCTGACGATTGCGACCGAATGGAGGATAAACATGAGTAAAAAGCGTGTATGCGGTAACGAAATGTTCACCGTCTTCATGTGTCGTAAGTGCGAACACCTTCTGTATGTCGAGGAAGACGAGAACTTTCCTCAGAAGCTCGGAAAAATCGCTGCTAAAGCCTGTCCCTGCTGTGGTGAACAGGACGAGGGACTGTGGAGACTTCTTGGCAGAGCAGAAGGGTTCGAGGGAACCGTGTTCACGGAGGAAAGCGATGAAGACTGAGAAAAAGAACCTCCGCCGTATTTCCATCGTAGTCACGGCACAGACCAAGGGCAACCTTGAACGGCTGGCGGCGGTCTGCGGCTACTCAGAGATCGGTCGGGTGGTTGACAAACTCACCCGTGAGAAGATGATCTCCCTCCACGACTTTGAAGACTTTGAAAGAAAGGAGAAGCATCATGAATGAGTTTCTAAAAGCCATTGGAATTTTGGCTGAAACCTCTTTGAATTTCTACCGCAATCTCATTGACGCAGGAGCAACCCCGAAGGAAGCAACGACTTTGACCCAAGCCTTTATCGCTGCCAACATTTTTGGAAATCAGCCAAAAGAGGGAGCAGACGACCATGAATAAGGAAGACGCTCACATTGTCATAGCGATGGCAAATCACAACATGAATGTCACCGATGTTGCTCGTGCTATTTTCGCACACAGAAATACCGTTCTCTATCACTTGGACAAGGTGAAGCGGCAGACCGGATTAGACCCTCGGCGGTTCTATGATTTGATCGAGCTGGTGAAGATGGCTCAGGAGGTGTTGGAAAATGGGTCTTGATATTACGATCTCAGAGCGTAAGGAGTATCGCTGCCCCAACTGCGGTACTTCTGTTGGTTACACAGATGTAGCCAGCGCCGACAGCGGTGGTCGTGCATGGTATGAGTTTTTGGAGAATGTCGGGTACTGTGTTCCTTACGGCAAGCGTACTGAAGAAAAAGATTGGAACTGCTTGGACATGGTTCTTGACAACGAGCAGGCAAAGCAACTTGTTGACTACGCCGTGAAGAAAGAGGTCTACAACTGGGACGGTGTGGAAAGAGTTGTGGCAACAGCACTTATGCACGAGAACAAGGTGGTCATCAACGCCAACTGGTAGTTAGGTGATAAAGGTGATAAAGGTGAGTGTTTTTGCAAAGACTTTTTTCAAATTGGCGTGTTTTGAAAAATTGTTTTTCGTATTTTAGGTGAGTTAGGTGAGTAATCGGGCATAAATGCCTATAACTCTCTCTTATACGCGCGTATATAGAAATAGTTATAGGGAAATGCACCCGATTACTCACCTTTATCACCTTGGCGACTTTGAAAGGAGAAAACGACTATGTTGAAAGAAATTGCCCGAATGACGATTATTCTCGACGGTGAAGAAGTCTACATGGTAAAGAGGATGGTAAATGAGTTGCGAGAAAAAGGGCATGACCTTTATATCGGGCGTATTGAAATTGAGACTGTGATGAAAGAGGGCGCAGAGCATGGCAGATGAAATTGTGGAAAAGCGTGGTCGGGGCAGACCGAAGGGTACTGGTGGAAATGCCCGACCGGACAAGGCCGTGCAGCTCGACCCCGGAGATAATCGGAAATATATCATGCACGATCTGAGAATGTGGGATTGGCCTGCGGTGGATATGACCCGACCGAAAGATGTGTCCGAACGTATTGGACAGTATTTTCAGATTTGTGCAGAGGACGATATGAAACCCTCTGTTGCTGGTATGGCATTAGCGTTTGGAATTGATAGAAGAACTATGTGGAAATGGGTTAATGGCATTGATAGTGCCTACATTCCCACCGAAAGCAGAGACACCTTAAAAAAGGCGTATCAATTTTTGAACGCTCAAATGGAGAACTATATGCAGAACGGGAAGATCAATCCGGTCGCCGGTATCTTCCTGATGAAGAACAACATGGGCTATGCGGACAAGCAGGAGGTCGTGCTGACACCCAACCAGCAACTCGGAGAACAGGTTCCCGCCGAGGACTTGGAAAAGAAGTACCTCGAAGATGTGGTGGGTGCGTCCAGCGACTATGACTCGGAGGACTGAGCGACTTTCACGACTTTTGCGACTATGGCTTACGACTATGCCGAGCGACTTTCACGACTTTCGCCCGAACGACTTTGCGACTTTCTGGCGAGGGTCTGCGACTATGACAGAGCTGCCGATCTCCCGCTCCGGGGTCGGCGGCTTTTTCTTTCCCGGCTGATCGGCGGCGGGTTCCACCGGGGCGGCGTGGGCGCTGCCGGGGTTCCGGTCTGATTTGAAAGTGGAAACATTTTTCAGCCCTTTATATTGTATAGCTGCCGTATTTGCGAAAAATCTTGATTTTCTTTTGTATTTACGCTTGACAAGTAAATGCAAATATGCTATCTTGTATTTACCGAAAGGCAGTAAACGCAAATTGAATTTTGAAAGGGGTTTGCATTATGAAAATTTATGATCTGCCTGTTATGGGTTATGAACGGGCAAAGAGTTTTTACGGAAAGGCAAAAATCATTGAAACGGACAACGGCGAAAAAGTTTTACAGTCCTACAATACTTTTGTTTGCCGCATCACGGCGGCGGGGCGGTTCGTTCGTATGTGGGGCGGTTATTCTGCTACCACAATGCGTCATGTAAATAGTTTTCTTTCGTTCTATGATATGAACGGCGGTGGGAAATCGTGGTGGGATATGCAGCCGGTAGAAACGGAAAAGCCGAAAGCGGCGGATATGACCCCCGCCGAAAGTTTGAAAGCTATGTGTAACCGCCGTGCAGCTAACAACATGAATTATTGAAAGGGGTGTATTAAATGAAATTCAAGACAACACAAAAGGCAATCCGGGCGAATTACAATAAAATTATTTGCGTTCCCTATTGCGGATTGCAAACCCTTTTGAATTATGAAACTCCCGTTGCGTACACAGTACGCCGTGAGGGGTGGGCGGCTGATATTTACGATATGGGCGGCGGGGTTACCATTGTAACAGGCTATGTCCCTTTCGGAAATATTCGCCCATCTTATGAATTGCGTGAACGGTATGAAACGCAAGCCGAAAAAATCCGCTATGATTATAGCCTTTCCTATGAACAACAGCGGGAAAGCCTAAAAAGCCTTGCAAGGGATTTTATAAAGGAGGTTTGCAATCATGAATAAGCGTGAATATTGCGAAAGCCGGGAAAGCATTGCATATTATAGCGGCTTGAATGGGCTTGAAATCAAGGGTATTGAACACGGTATAGATGATTTCATTTATTGCGTTTCCGGGGCGTGGGGCGGCGGTAAAGCGTTCCACCGGTGCAAGATACAGTACACCCGGAAAGGGGCGGCGTTTTTCCGGGTGCATGGGTATAGGGTTCCACTTGATGAATGTATTAGAATGGGGGTTTAATTATGAATTACATTTTCAAAACAACGGCAACAATGAAAGAATACAACAATAAAAAGTGGTACATTGACGGCGGTATTGTTTCAGATATGCGCATAGATGCGGATAGTGTGGAAAATGCGCTTGAAATTTACCGGGAACGGGTGGAAAAAAAAGCATTGTATCACTATTTCCAAAAATGCCATTAAAAACAAGTCGGAAATGTTCGTTGATCTATCAGACGGGGGTGCAAAACAAGTCGGTTATGTTATCACGGGAAAAACAGAGTTTGACAAGGGAGATTATACTGGATACAGCACACAATATATTGATCTGTGGGTGACAATTCTAACTGTTGTTGATACGGTATTTTAATAGGGCGGTGAAAGCGTGTATTTGATTTTATTATTGCTTTTGCTGCCGGTGCAAATCCTGATTGAAATATTGAAATTGAATAAGTGAACGCCGCCCCGGTGCTATTCCGGGGCGGTTGTTTTTTTTTGCGCTTTTTCGGCCTGTTTGGGGCGGCGTGAATGGGTAACGGGGGCGGGGGATATGCCAGCGGCAGCGAGGGCGGGGTGAGCCGAAAAATATCCGCAAAAAATAAAAAGGCTTATTTACACTTACCTATTGACAATTACATTTACCTATGCTATTTTATATGCAAGAGGTGATCTTATGATGACATTCAAAAACGCAATCGGCTATATCCGAGTCTCCACCGAGCGACAGGCCGATGATGACAAATACGGTATCGAGGTTCAGAAGCAGGCCATTCTTCTCTACGCTAACGATAACGGTTACAATATCGTAGACTGGAAGGTCGATGAAATCAGCGGTGCGAAAGATGACCGCCCCGGCCTGAACGAAATCCTTTATGGGGACGATGTAAGCAACCCTCCTTATGAAGCGGTGATCGTATTCAAGAATGACCGTGTGGCTCGTGATACCAAGCTGTACTTCTACTACCTGTATGTGCTGGAAAAGAAGAACATCAAACTTCTGAGTACGCAGGAGAGCTTTACAGAGGGTAGCGAGTTTGCCAACATCTATCGTGCGCTGTTACAGTTCGTGGCAGAGCAGGAGAGAAAGAACATCGCTCTGCGAACCGGCAAGGGTCGTTCCATCAAGGCTTCCTGCGGTGGGTACAGCGGCGGTCGCCGTCCCTACGGCTACAAGGTGGTTGATGGTGTTCTCACCATTGACGAGCAGGAAGCTCCTATCGTGAAGTTCATCTTCGAGAAACACGAAGACGGCGTTTCCATGCTGGGTATCACGGAGCTGCTGGAAAAGGCGGGATACCAGACCCGTTCCGGCAAGCGGTTTCAGGTGTCCACCATCAAGAGTATTCTTGGCAACCGCCCTCTGTACGAGGGTATGTATAAATACGGCGACATGAATTGGGTTAAAGGTGTTCATGAGCCGATTTTGAAGACGGAGTGTTAAATAAATATGAAAGATCTTTATGGACTTCGCAGTGAAGACATAGATATGCTCAAACAGGCAGGTTACGGTGATGACATATTCTATGTTGGAAATTATGGAATATCCGATGTAACCGGAGAGCAACTTTTCTTTATTTCGTTCTATACTTCCGAGCAAAAGAATAAAGCCTATAAATATCTTTATGAAAGTAAATGAGGGGTAAGAAAGGTTGGGTGAAATGAAAAAGATGGTGTGGCTGATAGGGCTGGCGGTCATCGTGGTCTTCTTTCTGGTCGGGTGTTCTAAGAAGGACTCGGCTGAACCTATTGCTTGGGACTCGGCTCTTTCCGAAGCCGGGTTCACCGATGACGAGATCGCAAGCTATCGGGAAGTGTTTGACACCGTAGGGGTGACTGATTTCCACGATATTTCTATCGTAGATAATGACCCGATGACCGTGATTTGTGGTAAAATCTATGACAGCGAGGATTTACAGCTCAATGTGACGCTGGAAAATCGCCAGATCATTTATGTAGAGTTGGCTGGTATACCTGATACTAAGACCCAAGCCTATTTCAACTGGCGTGGCAAAGTGAAATGGAAGACAGTGAACACGAAAAAAGCAGTTGAGTTATATTCTGACACCGAGGGCGGCTATTTAGGGGTTCTGGATTGGGACAATAAGACGATTTCGGAGTATGAGGGCTGACACCATGAGGTTTTTTCTCAATGTAATCGGATATTTTCTGATAATCAGTTCTATTTTGCTGGTTCTGGCGTTTGTGATACCGAAAATTTTATAATCGGCTTCTGTAAGGGCAGAAGTGACAGCCATAACGGGCTATCTGTGTAGAAATACACGGGTAGCTCGTTTTTTTGTTGGAAAGGAAATGCACATGAATTATGAAAAACTCTCCGGCTCTATCCGAGCCGTGATCGACCGGCGACCGGGAGATAACGGGGCGTACAGCGACCTTTTTTCTCTGTGCCGGGAGTGGGAAACCGAGGATTTCTCGGCGGCACATAAGATGAACAAGGAGCTGTTGGCACTCTCCGCAGATCAGGTAGTCCGTGGCGGCGGGGCGAAGTTCTATGAACAGTGGCGGCGGTGTCTTCTCTTTGAAGCGCCCCATGATTTTGACTCCTTCATGACCTACATTGAACTCGACCGCAAGCCGGAAAAGCGGTTCTATGCCCCCCGCAAGCACTATCTCAGGCCGATGGTGCAGGGGTTTCAAGATGTTCTGGACGGAAAGCTGCGCCTTTTGACGATCTCCATGCCGAAACGAGCGGGAAAGTCTCAAACGGGTATCAATTTTGTGAATATGCTCTCCGGGAAGTTCCCTGACCGCTCGACCCTGATGGAAGGGACAGGCGATGACCTTGTAAAGAGCTTCTACAATGGTTGTCTGGAATACCTGACAGTCCCTAACGAGTATCTGTTCTACGATGTATTCCCGGACGCACGGCTGGTACAGACCAATGCCGACACGAAGACGGTGAACCTGAAAAGCAAGTCCCGTTTCCCCACCATCATGTGTCGTTCCATTGACGCTCGACAGGTGGGCTTGTCCGAAGCTACCAATGTCCTCTACCTCGATGACTGCGTAGAGGGTCGTGAGGAAGCGAAGAACCGCCAGCGGCTTGATGACAAGTGGGAAGTGATCTCCGGCGATATTATGGGTCGTGCCATTGAAGGTACGCCGATGGTCTTTACCGGCACTCGCTATTCCCTGTATGACCCCATCGGTCGTGTGCAGGAACACGCACAGCGGGAGGGCTGGGCTTGGAGAGCGATTGAGATACCCGCCCTCGATCTCGTGACGGACGAGAGCAATTATGAATATGAGCGGGAGGGCAAGAAGGTCTTTACTACCGCCTACTTCCGGGAGCAGCGGGAGCTTCTGAGCGCAGAGCAGTTTGAGAGCGAGTTCCAGCAACAGCCCTTTGAAGCGAAGGGTCTGCTGTTCAACAAGGACGAGCTGAACTATTTCTTCGAGCTGCCGAAAGACCGTGACCCGGACACCATCATCGCCGTTGGCGATACGGCGGAAAGCGGCTCGGACTCGACCTCCATGCCGGTGGCAATGATATACGGCAATGCTGTGTATATCGTTGATGTGGTCTTTGATGACTCCCCCGCTGAGGTGACGAAGCCGGAATGTGCCAAGTGCCTGATCGACAACAGAGTCGCTTCCGCTGTCTTTGAGTCCAACAACGCCGGTCAGTATTATGCCAGAGATGTTGACCAGATCATTCGTGAGCGTGGGTACTCTGTTGGTATCCGCACGAAGCGCACGATCTCCAACAAGCAGACCCGTATCGAGTTCGCTTCCGACAACATCAAGAAGAACTTCTACTTCAAGCACCCTTCCACCTACAAGCGGGGCAGTCAGTATTGGAACTTCATGAAGGAAGTGACCACCTACACCCGCTCCGGTAAGGTTCCACACGATGACGCTCCTGACTCCCTCTCCCTGTTGGAGAACGAAATCCGTATGCTGTCCGGGGGCAAGGTGGAGGTTTTCAAACGGCCTATTTGAGTCCTTTACTTTCGCTGTGGCGAATGGTATAATTAAGAGTTTACTATTGACAAGCATTGGAGAGTTTGATACAATGATAAGAGAGAAAATAGGTAGAGGGGAGGTATTCTGTCTTGGGCTGTTTCGGTCGTAAGAAAATCTTTACCGATGTGACGGAGATCACACGGGACAATGTTCTGGAAGTGCTGAGAAAGGCACTTATCACACATTGGTCGAACAAAGCGGATATGGAATATCTCTATGCCTACTACAAAGGCAGACAGCCGATTTTGAACCGCAAAAAGGAAGTCCGTCCTGAGATTCAAAACAATGTGGTCGAGAACCGTGCCAATGAGATCGTGTCCTTCAAGGTCGGCTATCTGATGGGGGAACCCATTCAGTATGTCAGCCGAAGCGATGATAAGATGGTTGCCGACAAGATCACCACTCTGAACGGTTACTGTCTTTCCGAGGATAAGGCAGCAAAGGATAAGGAACTGGCAGATTGGTTCCACATCTGCGGCACGGCATACCGCATGGTGCTTCCTGACAGCGTGTTTGAGAAGGAAAGTGATGAAGCTCCCTTCGAGATTTACACCCTCGACCCTCGGTTTGCTTTCGTGGTGTATGCCAATTCCATCGGTGAACCGCCCGTAATGGGTGTGAAGTATATTCAGCGGTCGGACGGTGCGGTGATTTACAGCGTTTATACAAAAGACCGCTATTTCGAGGTTGAAAACCAGAGCATGATCGTTCGGGAGGAAGCCCAGCCGTTCGGTATTCCCATCATCGAATACCCGGCAAACAACGCTCGGTTGGGGGCTTTCGAGATCGTCCTTCCCTTGCTGGACGCTATCAATACGGTGGACAGCAACCGTCTTGACGGTGTGGAGCAGTTCGTTCAGGCGCTCATGTTGTTTCACAATGTGGACATTTCCAGCGATGATTTTTCCAAGCTGCGGGACGAGGGTGCACTCAAGTTCAAGGACATCGACCCGCAGTATAAAGCGGAGATCAAGTATCTGACCTCCGAACTGAACCAGAGCCAGACACAAACGCTGGTCGATCACCTCTATAACACGGTGCTGACGATCTGCGGTATGCCAAACCGCAACGGCGGTTCTTCCACCAGCGACACCGGCTCTGCGGTCATTATGCGTGACGGTTGGTCGGCGGCGGAAGCCAGAGCTAAGGACTCCGAGCTGATGTTCAAACTCTCCGAAAAAGAGTTCTTGAAGCTGGTTCTGCGTATTTGTTCCGATCTGAGCGATCTGGAATTGAAGCTGTCGAACGTGGAGGTTCGCTTTACTCGCCGCAATTATGAAAATATTGCTCAGAAAGCGACCGTATTGACCACTATGCTCAGTAATCCCCAAATTGCTCCCGTTCTGGCCTTTACCCATTGCGGTATGTTCTCCGACCCGCAGCTTGCCTACCGTATGAGCATGGATTACGCCGAGGAACAGGAGAAAAAGGCCGCTGAACTCGCAAGCAAGCAGAAGGAGGTTAATCCTGATGGAAAAGGCAATCCGCCTGACCCCGGAAGTGGTCAGGAAGATTGAGGAAATCTTGACTACGGGAAAGACCGTTGAGATCGCCGAGCGGCACGAGAAAGTAGTAGTTTGGGCGGTCAGCAGTAAAAAGAAATATGAACAGCCTATCGCATAGGTGATAGGAACAGCCATTACGGGCTACTGATACCGAAAAGGTATTGGTAGCCCTTTTATTTTTTTCCAATGCCCTCGGAGTTTTCGGACAGTCCGTGAAAGCTCAGTCTTTTCGGAGATATGAGAAAGGCGAAGACAATGGTTTGACCGCCGTAAGGCGTTGAATAGGCAGAGAAGCCTTAAATCACAAAACGGAGAGAACCGTAAACACAAAGGTATAGTGCGGAGATGCACTCTAAAAAGCGCAGAAAGGAACGATTGTATGGCAAAGATTGATGTTTCTACCATTGAAGGCTTTGCAGATATGACCGCAGAGCAGAAAGCGGAAGCCCTCGCAAACTACGAGTTTCCCGACCCTGATTATACCGGCTATGTGAAGAAAGATGTTTTTGACAAGACTGCTTCCGAGCTTGCGTCTTGGAAGAAGAAGCACAATGAGCTGCTTTCTGAGGAAGAACGCAAGAAGCTGGAAAATGAGCAGATGTTCGAGGAAATGAAGAACAAGCTGGCGGGGTTGGAAAAGGAGAAGACCGTTTCCAGTTACAAGGCGAGTTTCGCCGCACAGGGTTATCCCGAGCTGCTGGCAACCGAAGCCGCTACCGCTATGGCGAATGGCGAGATGGATAAGGTCTTTGCCGCACAGAAGAAGTTTCTGGAACAGTATGAAAAAGATGTGAAAGCCAAGGTTCTGAAAGATACCCCAAGACCCCCTGCCGGTGGTAAGGGTGGCGAGATGACCAAGGCTGATTTTCTGAAACTCGACACCAAAGCCCAGTTGGAGTTCATCAAGGAACATTCTGACTGGCAAACAATTTTGAAGTAATTATGGAGGTAAAACATTATGGCTACCTATCTCGGTTTCCCGTTTGACCCTGAGCTGTTTAACTACAACTGGGCAAACGCAAAAGACCCCACCCTGACCGCTATGTTTGAGAGCGGCGCTGTCGCCCCGAACGCAGAGCTGGCACGGCTGATCGCTAACGGCTCTGACTTCTACACCCTGCCCTTCTACAAGATCATCGGCGGCACTCCTGAGAACTACGATGGCGCAACCGACATCACCCTGACCGACCCCGCTGGCGGCGCTCAGAACGGTATCGTGTTCGGTCGTGCGCACGGCTGGAAGGAGAAGGATTTCATCGTTGATTACAACAGCGGTGCCGACCCCATGCAGCAGATCGTGTCTCAGGTGTCCAAGTATTGGCAGAAGCAGCGTCAGTCCATCATGCTGAAAATCCTTAATGCGGTCTTCGGCGTGACCGGCAGCGGTGAGTTTGCTGATTGGGCGAACCACACCACCGACCTGTCTTCCGCTTCTACCACCGTTGCGGACGCTAACAAGATGGGCGCTACCACCATCGGTGACGCTATCCAGAAGGCCGTGGGGGACAATCAGGACGCTTTCCAGCTTGTGTTTATGCACAGCAAGGTCGCCACGAACATGGCTGGCCTGAGACTGCTGGAATTCCTCAAGTACACGGACGCAAACGGCGTGGAGCGCCCCCTGCGTATCGGCACGGTGAACGGCATGACCGTAGTCGTGGACGATGGCTGTCCCACCACCGCAGCGGACACTTCCAAGGCGGCGACCTACACCACCTATGTCCTCGGTCTGGGCGCTATCCAGTACGCTCCCGCCCCCGTGAAGGTTCCTTCCGAGCTGACCCGTGATGCTCTCAAGGGCGGCGGCTATGACGCTCTGGTGACTCGTATCCGTGAAACCCTGCACCCCAACGGTTTCAGCTTCACCAAGCCTACCAGCGGCTACACCGCTTCTCCCACGGACGCTCAGCTTGCGGCTTCCGCCAACTGGTCTATCGTGGCTGACCCCAAGACGATTGCTCTGGCGAAGATCATCACCAACGGCTAAGGAGGTTCACCATGTTCTATGTTTCTGACGGAAAAGTGTATGTGAGGGAGGGAGATCACTTCCGTAACGTGGGCTTTACCGCAAAGGACAAGGTGATTACTCGGCGTGAACTGGAAAGTACCTCTGTGGTGATGGGTACGGTGGTTGTTGATACCCTCGACAACCCCGTAGCCCTCACCCGTGAGGAAATCATTACCAAGTTCAATCTGTCCGAGGAAAATCCCATCCCCGTTATCAAGAAGTCCCGCAAGAAGTCCGAGGAACCCGCTGAATGACAGGAGGTGGAAAGCATGACGGACGCTGATAAGTTGAAAATGGTGAAAGCCATGACCGGCGAGACAGACGAGGACACGCTTTCCACCTACCTTTCTATCGCCGGAAATAAGGTGTGCCGCAAGGTATACCCCTTTGACCCCACCGTGACCGCTGTTCCTGACCAGTACGCTCACATTCAGGTGGAGGTTGCCGTGTATCTGCTGAACAAGCGGGGAGCCGAAGGGCAGACCGCTCACAGCGAGAACGGTATCTCCCGCTCCTATGAAGACGGTGATGTGCCGCCTACGCTGCTGAGGGACATTGTTCCCTTTGCCGCTGTGATGGGAGGTTGAGTGCATGAGGACGCTGAACCGCAACAAATCGCCCTTCTGGTATCTGCTGTATGACAGCAAGGTTCCCGCCAAGGACGAGTACGGCAACGAAACCGGCGAGGAACTGGTGGTTTACAAGCCTGCCGTGGCGATGAACGCCAATATCTCGGCGGCGACCGGCTCCGCTCAGGTGGAGCAGTTCGGTAATTTCGCAGGGTACGACAAGGTGATCGTCACCGATGACCTGAGCTGCCCCATTGACGAGAATACCGTACTGTTCATCGACAAGGAACCGCAGTATGACAAGGACGGGAAACCGCTCTACGATTACATGGTCAAGCGGGTCGCCAAGTCCCTCAATTCCATTTCCTATGCGGTCAGTAAGGTGACGGTATCGTGAGTCAGACGATCAATGCTCCGCTCTCCGGGAGAGGGATTGAGCGGCTGATACGGGAAACCGAGAACCGAAAGAATTGGCTTCAAGAGCGGACTGCGGTCTTTCTCGACCGGGTGGCGCAGGAGGGCATGGAGAGAGCTTCTGTCAAGTTCTCGCAGGCCGTTTATGACGGCACGAACGATGTGTCCGTGACGGTGGAACCCCGTGGGAACAATGTTCGAGCGGTGGTGGCGACAGGCGGGGCTACCCTGTTTATCGAGTTCGGCGCAGGCGTGACCTACCCGGACAATCACCCGGAAGCGGGAGAACTCGGCATGAAGCGTGGTGAATACGGTCAGGGTCACGGCAAGCAGCACTCTTGGGGTTATTACGGCGATCCCGGCACGAACGGAGTGCTGAAAGAAAAGAAGAACGGCGGGTTCGTGGTCATCCCCCACGGCAACCCCGCCAATATGCCGATGTATGAAACGGTGAAGGAGCTGCAAGACCGGCTCACGGAGATTGCGAAGGAGGTGTTTTCATGATTGATGTGGAGAGTCAAATCTACACGCCGATTGCGGAAGCTCTGAGAGCGCAGTTTCCCGGCATTTTGGTCAGCGGTGAGTATGTCAATGCCCCTACCCGTTTTCCCTATGTGAGCTTGGTGGAGCAGGATAACTATACCACGGAAGCCCACATGGACAGCGGCGATACGGAGAGGTTCGCTACGCTGATGTACGAGGTGAATGTCTACTCCGATAAGGCAGGCGGTAAGAAATCCGTTTGCCGAAAGATCATGAGGTTTGTGGACGATCTCATGTACGCCAAGAATTTCAGGCGTATTTCTCTGTCCCCCGTTCCCAATTTGGAGAACGCAACAATCTACCGTCTGGTTGCCCGATACAAGGCAGAAACGGACGGAACCACTCTTTATAGGAGGTAAATGAAATGGCTATTTCCACCTACAAGGTTTTTCTGATGAAGAAGGCCGACACTGGTGAACAGTGGAGCAAGCTGATCGACATTAAGGAGTTTCCTGACCTCGGCGGCGAACCCGAAATGCTGGAAACCACCACCCTGAGCGACAATATGCAGACCTACATCGCCGGTATCCAGTCCCTCGATGGTCTGTCCTTCACCGCCAACTACACGCTGGCTGATTTCCAGACCCTCAAGGCTTTGGAAGGCAAGAAGGTCAGCTATGCGGTCTGGTTTGGCGGCACGGAGAACGCCGGTGTGGTCACTCCCGATGGCTCTAACGGTAAGTTCTCCTTTGACGGTGAGCTGTCCGTGTATCCCGTGGGCGGCGGCGTGAACGAAGTGGTGAACATGAACATCACCATCGCTCCTTCCACCCCCATCACTTTCTCCGCAACCTAAGACACCAACCATCGCCGTATTGATAAGGAGGATTTATCATGGCAAAGCAGTTGACGATCAATGACCCTACTACCGGCGTGACCTACACACTGGAATACACCCGCAAGACCGTTGAAGCGATGGAGAAGAACGGCTTCGTTGCTGCCGATGTGGAGCGCAAGCCTATGACCCTGCTTCCGGCTCTGTTTGCCGGTGCGTTCCTCGCCCATCATCGGTTCGTGAAGCGTGATGTGATCGACAGCATTTACGCTCGTATGAACCACAAGGACGAGCTGATTGCTGCTCTGGTAGAGATGTATAACGACCCCCTGCTGAGTCTGCTGGACGAGCCTGAGCAGGAGGGCAACGAGGGAAACCTGAGCTGGAAGACCGGCTGGTAAGCGACCGATCTTCCAGAAGTGAGGGGGGCGGCGGCGACCATCGCCCCGTTCCCCTTCTCGCTTACACGCCAAAGTTTTATGAGGTTTTTCCGTACTATCTTTCCATCGGCATGACCTATGAGCAGTTTTGGGAACAGGACTGCGAATTGGTGAAGTATTACCGAAAGGCGGCGCAGATCAAGCAAGACCTGAGAAATCAAGACGCTTGGCTCCAAGGAGCTTATTTTTACGAAGCTCTTATTGATGCCGCCCCGGTTCTTCGTGCTTTCGCCAAGAAGGGAACCAAGCCCACGCCGTATCGGGAAAGCCCCTATGAGCTGTTCAGCCGGCAGGACAAGAAACAGCAGAAGCAGCTTCAAGAAAAACACGATGACCAAGCCAAGGCATACATGGAAGCCTTTATGGTATCGGTCAATAAGAAATTTCAAGAGAAAGGTGGTGGCGTAAGTGGCTGACAATGTGGAAATTCAGGGGTTGGAGTTTCAGATCGTCAATGACAGTACGCAGGCGGTCGCAGGGCTTCAAAATCTGATTAACACGCTCAATCGTTTGAAAACCGCTACGAACGGCGGCGCAACGGGTCTGAGCAAGACCGCTCAGAGCATTCGGGAGCTTTCCAATTCTCTGAAAGGCTTGAACAGCGGTGACGCTTCGCAGAAGATCACCCGGCTTACTAATGTGCTGACCGCTCTGAGCCGGGTTGGAAATGTGAAAATTTCTTCCTCCATCGCCAATCAGCTCACGGCAACCAACACCGCTCTCAACAATTTGAAGTGGACGGACGGTGATAAGCTGACTTCCCTTGCCAACGGTTTACGCCCTCTCTCCGAGTTGGGTAAGGCCAATATGACCACCTTTATCAATCAGCTCTCCAAGCTGCCGAAGGTGATCGAGGATTTGGAAGCGGCGGACATTGACAAGTTCACACAGCAGATGACCGCTCTTGCCGCCGCCATGAAGCCTTTTGCCGATGAAATGCAGAAGGTGTCCAACGGCTTCTCGGCGTTTCCGTCCAAAATCCAAAAGCTGATTACCAGCACGGAGAAATACAACGCTTCTGCCCGTAAAGCAACCTCCACTACCGGGAAGTTCACAAGCGGATTGAAAGCGTTGAATGTCGCTGCTGTTGCAATCACTTTCCGCAAAATCGGTCATTTCATCGCACAGGCGGTCACGGAGTCCAACAAGTATCAAGAAGACCTGAACCTGTTCACGGTCGCCTTGGGGCAGTATGCCGCCGAAGCTCAAAACTACGCTGAAAAGGTATCCGATGTTATGGGTATTGACCCGGCACAGTGGCTTCGCAATCAGGGTGTTTTCAACACGCTGCTGACCGGCTTCGGTGATACGGCAGAACGAGCGCAGCTCATGAGCCAAAACCTGACACAGCTCGGCTACGATATTTCGTCCTTCTTCAATATTTCCATTGAAGACGCAATGCAGAAGTTACAGTCCGGTATTTCCGGCGAGTTGGAACCTCTGCGGCGCTTGGGCTACGATTTGTCGCAGGCACGGTTGGAGCAGACCGCTTTGAACCTTGGTATCAAGGAAAGCGTTGCAAACATGACGCAGGCAGAAAAGGCCGAGCTGAGATACTACGCCATTATGACTCAAGTGACAACCGCTCAGGGCGATATGGCGAGAACGCTGGAAGCTCCCGCAAACCAGCTTCGTATCTTGCAGGCACAGCTTACACAGGCCGCACGAGCTATCGGTAACATCTTCATTCCCGCACTGAACGCAATTCTTCCCTATGCAATCGCCGTTGTTCAGGTCATTCGAGAGATCGCCAACGCCCTTGCCAACCTTGCGGGGTTCAAGCTAACCGATGTGGACTATTCGGGAGTGAATAGCGCTGCTGTCGGAGCTGGGTCTTTGGCTGATAATCTCGATGACGCTGCCGGTGCCGCTAAGAAGCTGAAACAGTACACCGCAGGCTTTGACGAGCTGAATGTCTTTGCTCCTAACACGGGAAGCGGTTCCGGGGCGGGTGCTGGCGGCGCAGGCGGATTTGATTTCGATTTGCCTACCTACGATTTCCTTGGTGACGCTGTGCAGACCCGTATCGGTGAAATCAAGAAGATGATTGAGGACACTCTCGCAGAGATCACCACGATTGTTTCCGGCTTTATGCTGGCGGTAGGTGCAATTCTGGTCGTAACCGGCGTGAATATTCCGCTGGGTGTCGGCCTGATGGCAGCGGGTGCGGTCGGCCTTGCGGCTACCGTTGGGCTGAATTGGACAGCTATGAGTAGCGAACTGGCAAGTACGCTGGCTCTCATTACGGGTGTTGTCGGCGGCTTCCTGCTGGCTCTTGGCGCAATTATGGCGTTTTCCGGGGCGAACCTTCCTCTTGGTATCGCTTTGATGGCCTTAGGTGGAGCAAGCCTTGTATCTGCTGCTGTTATCAACTGGCATAACAGCGACCGGCACCTCACTGACGCTTTGACCACCTTAACGGGAGTTCTGGCGGGTGCTTCTCTGGCTGTCGGCGCTATGTTGGCCTTTACCGGGGTCGCAACCGGGCTGGGTATTGCGCTGATGGCTGTTGGTGCTGTCACGCTTGTATCTGCCGCAGCTCTGAACTGGAACAGTATCCCGGACGCTCTGGCTTCTCCCTTGTCCAGAGTAGGATTGCTGGTCAGCGGAGCAACCTTGGCACTCGGCGCTATCCTCGCTTTCTCCGGGTGTATGCCCCTCGGCATTGCGCTGATGGCGATTGGCGCTACTTCTCTGGTTTCCGTAATGGCTCTCAACTGGAATGGCCTGAGCGATGAAATCCAGAATGTGATTGCCATTATTACCACGGTTGTATCTGTGGCGTTCCTCGCTATCGGTGCGGCACTGGCGTTCTCCGGGGCGAATATCCCGTTGGGTCTGGCTCTGCTGGCGGCGGGTGCGGTCACAATGGGTACGGCTATCATGCCGAACTGGAATGACCTTTCCGACAATGTTCAGCAGAAGATCAGCATGATTACCACCGTTGTCGGCGGCGCTCTCTTGGCGGTCGGCGCTATCCTTGCTCTGAGCGGGGTCGCCCTTCCTCTCGGTCTTGGCCTGATGGCGGCTGGCGCATTGAGCCTTGGCGCTGTTGCTACCTTGAATTGGGATTTTGTTGTTAATTCCATTAAGAAAGTCGTATCGGTCATCACGGGTATTCTCAGCGGCGCATTGATCGTTCTTGGTGTCCTGCTGTGTCTGAGCGGTGCGGGTGTTGGTCTTGGCCTTGCGGTACTGGCGGCGGGTCTGTCCCTGTCGTATGCGGCATGGACGCTGGACGATAACCCCATTACTCGCTTTGTGCGACAGATGGCAAACTCCATCATTGGACTTGTGAACGGTGTCATTGACGCAATCAATGATATGTTCCACATCCAGTTCAACGGTCTGTCCGTTATGGGTATCACGCTTATTCCTGCGTTTGATATTCGATTGGTGGATATTCCGCACATTCCGTTCTTTGAAGACGGCGGTTTCCCGAATGAAGGGCAGCTCTTTATCGCCCGTGAAGCGGGTGCGGAAATGGTCGGTGCGATGGGTCGCAGAACGGCAGTTGCCAACAATGACCAGATCGTTGAGGGTATCTCCGCAGGCGTGTCCATCGCCAACGATGGCGTGATCGCCGCTATCTACGCTCTGCTGAATGTCGTTGAGGAAAAGGATATGTCCGTTGTCATTGGTGACAATGAAATCGGTCATTCCTACGACCGCTATAAGGAGAAGCGAGGTCGGCAAGTATCTACTGGCGTGTTCGCCAATGCCTACTAAGGAGGGCTGAGGAAATGCAAAGTTTCATTACAATCAATGGCACAAAGTTTCCTCAGCCCCGCAGGGGCTTAGAGCTGCTGTCTGCCACTATCGTAGACTCTGCCAGAAATGCCAACGGCGTTGTGGTAGGTCAGAAGGTCGGCAGAGATCAACAGAAGCTCAACAACCTCTTTTGGGGCTACTTGACAGCGGAACAGTGGTCTACCATGTTGCAGATTTTTGACAAGAACTTCTTTGTGACAGTCACTTATCCCGACATGGTGAACAACCGCTGGACAACCAGAAAGATGTACCCCGGCGACCGCACGGCGACCCCGTACCATCTTGACCCGAACACGGGGCTTCCTGCGGACTACATCAACTGCAAAGTCAACATCATTGACTGCGGCGAACCATTCTAAGGAGGTGTAGCCGTGAAACAGGTAAGCAACGCTTACAAGCTGTCGATGAAGTCTTTGCTCCGTGAGCAGTCCTTTGTGGAGATCACCTTCTCTCAGGTGGACACGGCAGCGGCAACAGACGGTAATTGGGTCAGCAACGGGGCGCAGAGCTATTCTGAGTTCGACACGCTGGACTACGGATATGATTATCAGGAGTCCTATGCGGCGTTGGAGCTGAACCGATGGGCGCTGGACGGAAATACGGTTATCGTTCCTTCTTCCGGGACGATGTATGACGGCTTTGTTTCGAGCCACATGAGTAATGCTGAGGGCAAGTTCACCACTCCTGCGGTGCTGACCCGTGCTTTCAGCAATCCTCATACCTTCCCCGGTATCACTCTGACTTTTGACACTCGCTATCAGGAATGGCCTGACACCGTGACAGTTGATTTCTACCTGAATGGTACGGCGTTGGAAAGTCTGACCCTTCCCGTAGAGGGAACAGAGTTGGTCATCAACACGAAGGTCGCTTCTTGTGACAAGATCGTGTTGACGATGGGGAACACCCTCCCGTACCGCCGACCTCGGTTGCAACAGGTTCTCTACGGTGTGCAGAAGAAATTTGGAAATGATGACATTGTTTCCATCAAGGAGTCTCACGATGTAGACCCGCTCTCCCGCAGACTACCGCAGGAAACCATGCAGTTCGTTCTTTTGGACTACGAACACAATTATGACCCGGATAACCCGAAAGGCATTTATGCCTATCTGGATAAGAAGTCACCGATTTCTCTCCGATACGGTTATATGCTTCCCACGGGCAAAGTCGAGTGGCTGAAAGCGGACAAGTATGTGCTGAACAGTAAACCGAAAGCCGCCAAAAATCAGGCCACCTTCACAGGGACAGGTCTGGTTGGAAGTCTGACCGGAACCTTCTACAAGAGTAAGCTCGGTTCCAAAAACTTCTACGACATGGCTGAGGAAGTACTTTTGGACGCAGACCTGACGCTGACAGCGCAAGGTACGCACCCGTGGGTGATTGACCCAACCTTGAAGCAGATGTTCACTACGGCGGCGCTCCCCATTGACTCGCACATGAACTGTCTGCAACTGATCGCTCATGCCTGCCGCTGCCGCCTGTTTACAGACGATGACAATATCATTCACATCAAGCCTTTTGGCGTGACTGTGGTTGGTATTTACAGCGGCGTATGGGCGGATAACGGTCACTTGTGGTACAGCGAATGGGACACCGTTGATCGTGGCAATAAGGCTGGTAACACCTATGCGGCTTTGGAACTGAACCGCTGGACGCTGGATGGTGGAGATCAGGTCATTGTCGAAGACACCGACCCCTCCGGTCGAGGGTTTATCAGTGAAGCGATGACTGCGGCAGATGGTACTTATACCACGAAGCCGACCTTCACCAAAACCTTTGATGTTTCTCACGATCTACCCGTGCTGGCTCTCCGTTTCGATACTCCCTTGGGTGAGTATCCTACATCTATTCAGGTGAAATATTACGCCGGGACGAAGCTGCTGGACACGCAGACTGTGAAGGGTATTACTTCTGCGGAGGTGTTTGTCAACAGCGAAGCGGCGATTGACTGCACCAAAATTGAGGTGACGATGGACGGTGGCCTGCCATACCGCCGTATGCGGGTGAGCAAGCTCTACTACCGTGAAACGGACTTCACGCTGGACTTTGACTCGATTGACAAGGACTCCCAATCCATCGCAAAGATCGACCAGCTCAAAGCGGTGTCTGTCGCCAAGTATGCGTACACGGCGGCAAATGACACCACCAAACTTTTCGAGGGAACGACCACCGAAACTCAGCTTCATGTCGAGTTCTCTGGTCTTGCACAAGATGTTTCTATCTCTGTTTCTGGCGGCTCGTTGGTATCCTCCAACATTTACGCCAGAGCTACGGATTTGGTGTTATCCTCCGGCGCTAAAACCGTAGTCATTACCGGCAAAACTCTATCTGAGAACTCGGTGGTCGTTTCCTATCCCGTAGCTCTCGATGGAGAAATCGACAAGGAGGAAAACCCCCTTATCACCAACGATACGATGTGCGCCGCTCTTGCCGATCAGGTGAAAAAGTATCTGCAAATGAGAAACACCTATCAGACAAAATACCGTGGCAATCCTGAGTTGGAAGTGGGCGATGTGATTGGCTTGCAGACGCTCTACACCGATGAAATGGACGCATTGATCTTGGTGGACGAGATCACATTTAACGGCTCTCTGAGCGGAAAGTTGAAGGTGAAAGGTCTGATATGAGTATTATTGATAATCTCGTCTACGACCGCACACAGGCCGATGTAGACAGGGTTTTTACCCTGAAAAACAAAATCCTCACGGAAGGGCTTTCGAGCCTTTCCGCTGAGGAAAAGACCGAGTACATGGCTGGTATGAAGGGTGCTTACAATTACGGGGACATGAACCGTGTGGGGCAGGCGGTAGCCTATATCGCCAACCGTATGACTTCTCTCCCCGGACAGTTGGCGGCATACCGAGCGGAGAAAGGAGTCGCTGATGACCCGATCTACCAAGTTCCGTATGACCCTTCCTCGGTGGTGGTTGCGGCAAAAACGAATTGGGCGATGGGTGATACGCCCACCCAATCTCTCGTGAAAGCCTACTTAAACAACCTGACGGTTCTCCGAAAGCAGCTCACGCTTCCACCGGACGCACCGCTGGTTCCGAGCAGTCTGGACAATCTCACTTTTTCCACGGCAAACAACATTGAATATCTCCTGTATGTCATCGACACAACGCTGACCGAGGTAGAAACCGAGCTGTATTCCAAGATCGACCGCACGGTGGACGCTTTCGCCTATGTTGGTCTGTATAACTGCGGAGAGTAAGGAGGAAATTTCATGAAAGATACTGTCATCAAGGGCAACGGTAAGTCCCGTTCTATCAAGGCTCCTACCGATATGCCTGCAACCTTCGAGGAATGGCGCACACAGCTTCTCGCTGGAACCGCCACCCTCGACATTGGCCTGAACGCCGCAGGCTGTGATGTGGTCGGCACAGCCATGAGCAAGGCAAATCTGCTGTCCGACACCACCAAGTCGGCACTGGAACTGAGCGGCAGCGACCCCACGGTGAATGACGCTCTGTATGCTCTGAGCCAGAAGGGTTCTCCCGCCGAGGTGCGTGTCATCGCTGATACAGGCTCGACCGTCACCATGAGTAGGGGTGGCAAAACTCTGACAGGCAAGGTTGCTTCGACCGGCTATGCCACTCTGTACCCGACCGAGCTGGGTGACTGGACTATCGTGTTTACTTACAACGGTTCTCAGAAAACCAAGGTTTACACGCTGGAAGTCATCGGTATCGTGTATGTCTATCCCTTTGTAGTTGGCGCTACGCTGGAAGCTACCTCTTGGAATAACATCGCCGCCGTTTCCAAGTTTGGTCAGGCTCCGAACTACTGGAAGGTCGGTGACAAAAAGAACATCACCGTCAACGGTGTGACCTATGCGGCGCAGATCATCGGCTTTGACCATGACACTCTAACCACCGCAGACGGTAGCCGCACCAAGGCTGGTATCACCTTTCAGTTGGTTGACTGCCTGAAAACCACCTACTCTATGAACGGCTCCAATACCAATGTGAACGGCTGGCGTGGTTCCACTATGCGTACCTCCACAATGGCAACGCTGCTGAACCAGCTTTCCTCTGACCTGAAAAGCGTGTTGAAGTTCGTCAACAAAGTAACCAGCAAGGGCAACAATCAGTCTGGTTTGGAAACCACTTCTGACAAGCTGTTCCTTCTGTCCGAGATCGAAGTCTTTGGCGCTACTCAGTATTCTTACGCTGGTGAGGGTAAGCAATACGAGTATTATACCGCAGGCAACAGCACCATTAAGAAGGTCAATGGTTCTGCGAGCAACTGGTGGGAGCGTTCTCCTTATTCCGGCGGCACCAACTATTTCTGTATTGTGAACGACGACGGCAACGCCGACATTGCCAACGCCAGCAGCTCCTTTGGCGTGTCCTTCGGCTTCTGCGTTTAATCCCCGATTTCATCAACACCAATCCCGCCCCGTTAGGGGCGGTGTAAGAAAGGAATATTGGCGTGTCAGTCATCAAAGCTATGCGTGGCGAAAGCTCCATGCAGTTCATCGAAATCGCCAGACGGTTAGAGCTTCACGCTTTCTCCGTCTGCACCAAGGCTCCTAAAAGATACGCACCGTTGCTGACAAATCGTATCTTCGAGCTGGCTTCCACGGTTCACGAGGAAGTCCGAGCGGCGAACAACATCTATCCGCACAATCAGCATGAAGCGCAAATGCGGCGAGATCACCTGATTAACGCCAACATCGCCCTTCAAAATCTCAGCCCGAAGCTGACTTTGCTCTATGACGCTATTCTCCAAAACCCTGAAAAATGTCCGTGGATTGACCACGCCATGAAGGAATTTGGAGAGTACATCACGGACGAAGCACAGCTTATCTCCAAGGTTCGGAAAGCTGACCACGAGAGGTATAAAGACCTCCCTGCGTGAGTTTTTCATTGGGTCAAGCCCTGTAATTGTTACCGTTTCTGCGAACAACTGGTGGGAGCGTTCTCCTAATTCCGGCAACACCAACAATTTCTGTAATGTGAACAACAACGGCAACGCCAACAATAACAACGCCAGCAACTCCAATGGCGTGTCCTTCGGACTCTGCAACTTCGCATAGGTCAGTCGTAGTAACCCCTTTGGGCGAAATCAGTACCTTTTGCAGAGGGAGGGCTTGTTCCCGGCTACCAAGCCAAAACACCCCGTCCGATGTAGTCAGCCGGACGCTTCTTGCATGGTGAGCGATTGTACGGTAGCTCATTTCATGGCTGGTACTACAAGCAGTTAGAACCCGTACCCGACAATAAGACTGTACGGAGGGGAACCTTCTATGACAAGTGAAGAACGGAGAGAAGCCCGTTATCAACGCAGGATAGCCAAGCGGGACGAAGCTCGTCTGCGGCGAAGCAAAGAATGTGGTGATTTCGATGAAGTCTTTTCGTTCAGACACCTTTACCTTTCTGGGAAGAAATGCTGTAAGGGTGTCTACTGGAAAAACTCAACTCAGCGGTATATCGGCAATATCATTCCGATCATCGCAAAGACCCATCGTGAACTTCAAAACGGAACCTTCAAACACCGTGGTTTTCACGCTTTTACCATCATGGAGCGAGGGAAGAAGCGGTATATCCGATCAGTCCATATCACGGAACGAGCGGTTCAAAAGTGTCTGTGTGACTACTGCTTAGTTCCCATCTATTCGGCCTGTTTCATCTATGACAACTCAGCCAGTTTGAAACACCGAGGTATGGACTTCGCCCTACGCCGTATGACCTGTTACCTCCAACGGCATTACAGGAAGTACGGTCTGGAAGGAGGTGTTCTGCTTTACGATTTTCACAGCTTCTTTGACTCAGCTCCCCATGAACCGCTGTTTCGTGAAGCCGACCGCAGACTTCATGACCTGAAAATCAGGGAGCTTGCGAACAGCTTTGTTACGGACTTCGGCTCGGTCGGTTTGGGTCTTGGCAGTCAGGTGTCTCAGACGAACGCCCTCATGCTTCCCAATATGATTGACCACTACTTCAAAGAGGTCTGCCGTATCAAAGCCTATGAGCGATACATGGACGATGGTGTGGCAATCAGCCCTGACATTGATGACTTGTATCTCTGCATGGACGGACTAAAGATCATTTGCGGGAAATGCGGTCTGGAACTGAATTTGAAGAAGACACGAATTGTTCCTCTCAGAGATTATTACCGCTGGTTGAAAACGAGGTTCATCATCACACCGACCGGAAAGGTTGTTCGGAAGATGAACAAGGACTCAACGAAAATCGTTCGACACAAACTCAGGGCTTTCCGAGGAAAGCTCGACCGGGGCGAAATGACCTTGGCTGACATTCGGTGCTCCGTGGACTCCTACAACGGTCACATGAAGCGAGGTCACAGCTTCAAGGTGCGGCAGCGCACTAATCAATATTTCAAATCATTGTACGGGTTCTACCCGAACAAGAAAGGTTGGGAAAGCCATGTATAAAATCATCAAGGAAGACAAGGTTCTCGGTATTGTCAGTAACCCGACATGGGTTCGTATGCAGGACAATGGCTGCTATGGGCTGACTATCGAGGACAACGCTCAGGGTATCGCTCTAAATGGTACGGTGTATCACGTCAATGGCAAGCCTGATCTGAACGGTGCAGAAACCGTTTCGATTGAAGAAGTGGACGATGGCATTTATGCCAACAGTCTGACGGCTCTACTGTCTGACCCGAATGACCTCCGCAATTCTGAGCAGTTCCGCAAGGCGGTTCAGATGTTCGCCAAAAGCCTTGACGAAGACTCTGCGATGATGATTGCAACCATCTACGACCCCTATCAGGTCGGTCATGCCTATGCTGTTGGTGATTATTTCACCTACGGCGTGAACGGTGTAGGCGACCCGCAGCTCTACAAGGTAGTACAGGCGCACACTTCCCAAGCAGATTGGAAGCCTGACACAACTTCCGCTCTCTACACTCCGATTGGCCTGACCCCCTCCGGCTACCCCGTGTGGACTCAGCCAACAGGCGCTCATGACGCTTACAACAAGGGTGACATCGTGAGTTACAACGACAAGCTGTACCGCAGTCTGATTGACGGAAATGTGTATTCCCCGGACGCTTATCCTGCTGGCTGGGAAGAATACACCGGCAAGTAAAAAAGGGGGCAGGACATGAGTGACGCAATTCTGGTCGCTATTATCACGGGTGGTCTAAGCCTGCTTGGTATCATCTACTCGTCCGGCAAGTCTGCCAGTAAGGTTGATGCAAAACTGGACAAGCAGCAGGCGGTCATCGAAACCAAGTTAAACGAACTGACCCGTGAAGTGCGGGAACACAACAATTTTGCAAGGCGTGTACCTGTGGTTGAGGAACAAATTAAGGTCATCAACCACCGTATCGAGGACTTGGAGGGCTTTCACAAGCCTGCATGACCCGAAAGACCTGCTAAGAAAAGTCAAGTAGAAATTTCAAGGCAATGCAGCTTATAAAAGTGCCGCACCGAACCAAGCCGCTTTGCATCTCAAAATGAAACGGCGGCCAGCCAATGCTTTATGGCGAAGATCAGGCGGTGTGTTCCAATGACTCCAAATAGGCTTTTACAGTGGCGTAGTAGATCCGCAGAAACTTGTTGGCGGAAGCCATCATGTAGACGCGGTAGGGCTTGCCCTCGGCGCGTTTCCTGTCCATGAACTGGTAGACCGGTTCATCCAGCGGTGCGGTCTGCAGATAGACGCTCATAACAAGAAAGAGTGTCCGCCGTAAAGACGACGCGCCAATTTTGCTCATGGATTTGTGCCTGCCGGTCACATCACCGGAATCATTTGGCGGAGCATCCAGCCCAGCGTAGGCTACGAGCGCTTTCTTGGAATAAAAGCGGCGCACATCCCCGATTTCGGCTATGAGCTGCGGCCCCAGAGTCGGGCCTACGCCGAACATATCCATGACAACGGGATATTCCGGAAGCATGGAAGTCAATGCTTGCATTTCGTGTTTGAGAGCCGCAAGCGCGGTAGAAGTCGCTCTGAGCTGCGCAACCGCCTGTTCCACGAGCAGTTTCGTTGTTTCGGACTTTGGCATAACACCGATATGTCCGCTGGCTTCGGCGTAAATTGTGTGCGCCTTTGCTTCACTGAAGTTGTAGCCGTGCTTCCTGCACCAACGCAGGTATTTGCTTGTGAAAGCCCTTTCGGATTTCTCGCTGACGCAGCGGCAATGCCAGAATTCAGCCACAAAATCCACCCACTTTTCACTCCCATCCCCACGGATCGGGCTTGAAAACAGACGGTTGGCGTTTGGAAACACCGTATCCAGCAGCGAGATCAAATTGTTCTTCAGAACCGTCTGCACCTTGGAATACTGCCGGTACTGGCGGTAGCAGTTCTTCAGCAGC
>OGGU01000218.1_pt1 | contig 50994 bp, 35 predicted proteins | sample 1571241 | NCBI WGS metagenome assembly OGGU01 (sample SAMEA2581934, study PRJEB24529) | metagenome | biome: Human gut stool | place: China | collected 2011
ATGATGTGCAACGATATTCTTCATGTTTTTTCTATTTTTCAATGCGACAAATGTAAACGATTTGTTTTAAACAGCCAAAGATTTATCACAAAAAGTTCATTTTTTCTTTCATTTTTATCGTGAGGATTCCAAATAAAGCCGAAATCACCGCAAACAATAAGAATATCTTTTTCACCAAGCTTATTTAATTTAGGGTTTTTAAAACACGAAATGTCGCCGTGAGTGTCGCCGGTAATATATATCATAGTTTTCTCCAAAAAAATTAAAATTAGACTTTAAAAACTGTCAAAAAAATGTTAAACTATGTAATATAATATAATTTATTTCAAAAGGTGTCAAGTCTATGAAAAGAACACTTTGTGTATTTTTATCGTTTATAATACTGATAACTTCATTTTTAGCTTTGCCTCTTTCGAGCCAAGGCGCAACATATAAGCCGGATAGAAAGATTTATGCCGAAGCATATATGCTCATAAATCTTGATGATGATTCATATCCCGTAGTGGCGCAAAAAAATATTGATGAACGCCTTTATCCTGCATCATTAACCAAAATTGTAACTGCAATGGTTACACTTGAAAATGTTAAGGATTTAAGCGTTAAAACAAAAATGAGCCAGGCGGCTTTTGATGCATCGGCAGGTACGGGCGCACAGGTTGCCGGCATAAATGTAGGGGAAGAGTTGAGTGTTGATACACTTTTGTATCTTACTATGGTTCACTCTGCTTGCGATGCCTGCGAAGTGCTTGCTGAATTTGTGGGCGGCACAAAAGATAATTTTGTTAAAATGATGAATGACTGGGTTAAAAAAGTCGGCTGTACTGATACTAATTTTACAAATCCGTCAGGCTTGCACGATGATAACCATTATACTACTGCGCGTGATATGTCAAAAATCACACTTGAAGCACTTAAAAATGCAGATTTTGTAAAATATTCTACTACTACCGAGTATGAATATAAAGGAAATACTTTGCCGCATACAAATTTAATGCTTCACCCGGGTTATGTGACTTATTATTATGAGTATGCACAGGGTATTAAAACAGGTTCAACCGAGCAGGCAGAATATAATGTGATTACAAAAGCCTCAAAAGACGGATATAACTATCTTGCAATAGTAATGAAGTCGCCACAGCAAAAAATCAAAAATCAAAGCTATTTAACCAAATGCTCATTTGTAGATGCCAAGTCGCTTTTTGAATGGGCGTTTGACGGCTTGAAGTATACAACTATCGTAAGTAAGGATGAAGTTTTGGGCGAAGTTCCGGTTGAAAACGGTAAAGATGCCGATACGGTTCAGCTTGTTTGCGAAAAAGATACCAATGTTATTGTGCCGGTTGGGCTTGATAAATCTGCGGTTATTGTTGAAATTCCCGAAAAGCCTACATCACTGCAAGCACCGGTTACAAAAGGGCAAAAAGTATGTAATGCAAATATAATTTACGGTGATGAAGTTATTGCAAGCGTCCAGCTTGTTGCCGGAAAAACAGTTGAGCTTTCAACATTTCTTAAAATGATAAATGCAATCAAAGCGTTTTTCGGCTTAACGGTTGTTAAGGTCATTGTCGCAATTGTTGTACTTGCATTTTTACTTTATGTTTATGTTTTCTTTAAAAGCCTTAATAAAAAGAAAAAAATAGAAAAAAGACGCCAGGCAAGGCGTGATGCTCATAAAGGGCCGGATGATTTACCGCCGCCTCGTCGTCGCTGATTTCATAACACTGAAAAACCTGCTGATACTTGTGTATCAGCAGGTTTTTGTATTTATTTAAAAATCTTTTTGATTCTTTTTTCCAGCTTATAAATATAGAGAAGTGTGACTTTTTCAATCATCAGCTCGTATACTAAAAATAATAGGTTCATAAGTAATGCAAATACAATTATAAAAGATTTGCCCTGCCCGTCTTCCAAAAACGGAATGCCGAAAATTTTGATTAAAATCACTTGGCACAAAATCATCATAATATTAAAAAATGTAAGCTTTGTAATTATGCGAAATGCTTTATTTTTTATTTTAGTGAAATATTCACGCACGATAGGGTAGTAGCCGAAAAAGATTACATACATCATCATACATTCCTTATCCGTAACCAAAATAAAGGATAAAAGGCTTGTTGCTATAAAAGTTATCCACGCGCTTTTTGTACCGAAAGTGCGCCTTAACATAATCATTATAATCCCTAAAAACATCGGCGCGGCATAGGCTAACACCATTGTTATCCCGCCTAAAAACAGCATTAGCACACCGAGTGCGGTTGAAAGCGAGCATACCGCAAGTTTAGTCGAATTTTTCAAGTTAATCACCATTTATATGTTATTATTTTCAGTTAATAAACATATTATCACTAAAGTTTAATTATGTAAATAGTGTGAATAATGAGTTAAAAATCTGTTCATTTTTACTAAAATATATTTACAAATAAAGTATGTATATATATAATATAAAATATAATTTTGTGTTATTATTAGGGGATGTTATAATATGAAAAAAGCTTTTGCTTTGTCACTTTGCGTTATAATGATTTTAACATTTACTTTAGTTGCTTGTTCTAAAAATGATGATGACGGCGAACCTACAACTGCACCTAAATCAACTGCGCAGGCGAGTGACCTTGATAACAGCGGTGATGAATACGGAGTTGAAACAGAAACTGTTACTAATGACCGCGGCAAAGCTGTTACGGACAAAAAGGGCAATAAGGTTACAACAGATGTGGCTGTTGTATACAAAAAAGATAAAAAGGGCAAAACATATGCCCAGAAGATTGATAAAAATGGTAACGCCGTTACTAAAAAAAGCGGTAAGCCTGTAACGGCGAAAATTGAAAGCACGGTTGCAACTACTGCCAAATCAACCTCAACCAAAAAGTTCACTACCGGCAATACAACCAAAGCACCTAAACTGACAGGCACTACAAACAAAAAAGCGGAACTTACAAAAACAGCAGATACCACTAAATTTGATAAAAGTGAAACCGTACCTAAAATTTCTGCAACCGGTAAAGAAGTTAACTTTTCAAAAAGTGATATGCAAATCGTAGCTAATATGCTTGAAGTGCCATATCTTTATCTTGAAAATTATGAAAATTCGGACGGTGTACCTATTAAAATTGCCGCATACACAGCAGTATGGATGGCACAGCACGACGGTGGTACCGCAGATACATACCCATCAAGCCCTGTTGTATTAAACCTTTTCAAATTTTATGGGCAAACAGTTGTTAATTTCAAAACTCAAGTAGAAAAGTTTTCAAATGTGCCTATTAAGTATAACAAAAAGAATGATACATTTACCGTAAAAGAATATCCAAAAAAGAAGCAAACAGTTAAAATCACCAAGATTGAAGACCTTGGCGACAACAACTTTTATAAAGTAACAGGCAAGGTATCGGGTGCAGGTGATGTAAAGCGGGTTGAAGCTGTAATACAAAAGAATAAGCTTGATTCAACACTCGGCTTTTCAATCAAAGCATTAAATTGGAGCAAATAATTTTTAGGAGCGGCTTTTGTCGCTCCTTTTCTTGATTTTGTAGTTTTACGGTGATATAATCAAATAAAATAAGGGAAAGAGTGGGAATATGACCAATAAAGAAATACTTGATAAAATTAAAGGTGGGCTTATAGTATCTTGCCAGGCACTTGCAAGCGAGCCGCTTTATGACAGCTATATTATGTCCAAAATGGCGTTGGCGGCAAAGCTCGGCGGTGCAGTAGGTATCAGGGCAAATACGGTTGTTGATATTAAAGCAATTAAGGAAAAAGTTGATTTGCCGCTTATAGGTATAATTAAGCAGGAATATGATGACAGTGATGTTTATATCACTCCTACAATGAAAGAGGTGGATGCACTTGTGGAAACAGGGTGCGAAATCATTGCCATTGACGCTACGAACAGATTAAGACCTAACGGTGAAACACTTGAAGCTTTCTTTACAAAAGTGAGAGAAAAATATCCTAATCAGCTTTTTATGGCGGACACAAGCTGTTTTGATGAGGGTAAAAAAGCTGAAGAACTCGGTTTTGATCTTATCGGTACAACTATGGCAGGATATACACCTTACACAAAGGGCACGCCGCTTCCTGATTTTAATTTAATGCAAAGGTATGTATCAGAACTTCACACTCCTGTTATTGCCGAGGGTGGCATATGGGTGCCGGAGCAGTTAAAAAAAGCAATTGATATTGGCGTTCATTCGGCGGTAGTAGGCACTGCAATCACCCGTCCGAGAGATATTACAAAGCATTTTGCGGAAGTTCTTTTATAAAAATATAAGTATTGAGGTTATTAAAATGAATTTAGATAAATTTAAAGGTGTGTTTTGTGCTTTAAACGCAATTTATGATGAAAATGACAATATAGATGTTGAAAAAATCAAAGCACTTGTAAGAGTATATAAATCACTTGGTGTAAAAGGTGTTTACGCTTGCGGTTCAACGGGTGAGGGCTTTCTTCTTTCAACCGAGGAAAGAAAGCAGGTCGCAAAAGCTGTAAAAGAAGCAGCAGGTGATGATTTTACGGTAATAGTTCATATCGGCTGTGCATCAACTAAAGAGAGTATTGAACTTGCCAAAGACTGCGAAAGCCTCGGTGTTGACGCAATTTCCGCTGTTCCTTGCGTTTATTACCATTTAAGCGAGGAAAGTGTAAAGCTTCATTGGAATTCGATTATTGAGTCAACTTCACTTCCTTTTATTATTTATAATATTCCACAGCTTACCGGTTTTAATCTTTCACCCGAGCTTCTTGCCGAAATGGCAAAAAATCCGAAAGTAATCGGTGTTAAAAATTCTGCTGAACCTGTTTTTCTTATGGAAAGATACAGAAGTGCAGTTAAAAATGATGATTTTATTATTTTTAACGGTTCCGATGAGCAGTTTGTAGGCGGCAGGCTCATGGGTGCAAATGCAGGTATCGGCGGAACATATGGCTGTATGCCGGAACTTTTTGTTGAGCTTGACAGGCTTGTTAATAATAATGAAATCGAAAAAGCAAAGGCACTTCAGTTTAAAATTAACGAATGTATTTTTGATTTGCTGTCTTGCAAATCTCTTTACGGTGCCGCAAAGCAGGTTATTTCTCTTCGCTTTGGAATAGAATGCGGTGAGCCGAGAAGTCCGTTTTTACCTGTTGAGCGCGAAGATGCAAAGCCTATTGCAGATAAAATAAATAAATATGTTAGCGAAATAAATTAAATGAAAAAATATAAAAATGTAATTTTTGATGTGGGCAATGTGCTTTTAGAATATCGCCCTGAAAGAATGCTTCAAGATTATGGCTTGAACGAAAATGACGCCAAAAGAGTATGCGATGAACTGTTTAATGACAGTGATGATTTGTGGCATATTTTTGACTTGGCTACTATGACGGATGAAGAAATAAAAAATGCTTATTGCAAAAAGCACCCGAATGATGCAAAAGCAATTTCATTTTTTATGGAGCACGGTGAATATATGCATATAGCCCGAGCAGATGTGTGGGAAAGGGTACACACTTTGAAAAAATGCGGATATAATATTTATCTGCTTTCAAACTACCCTGAAAGCTTATTTAAAAAGCATACGCAGTATGCCGATTTTATGAAAGACATTGATGGCTTAATGGTATCTTATATGATAAATATTACAAAGCCCGATTTGAGAATTTATGAAGCGCTTTGCAGTAAGTATTCGCTTGATAAATCAAAGTCGATTTTCTTTGATGACAGAAAAGAAAATATAATTGCGGCAAGAAAATTCGGTATTGATGCGGCAGAGGTAATATCAAAAGAATTCCTTTTAAACGAGCTTGATAAACTTATTAACGAAGCAAAATAAAAACACTCCGTACTTAAATCAGTACGGAGTGTTAGACTGTTGATAAAGCGGCTAAAGCGCGCCGAACAAAATAAATGAACTTTTTTGCTTCACTTGTAAAGAAAGGTGGGTGCAACTTGTTGCACTCGGAGGGATTGTGAAAAAAGGCTTGGACATCGAGTCCAAGCCTTTTTTGGCGCTTTTTGTCTTTTGCTCGGGGGAGTGAATTGTGCAAAGCACAAGAGACACGAGGCTCCAAATTCATTTATGAATTTGGCAGAAACAGTACGGTGTACTGTTTCGTAGCAAGTGAGAATAAAACAGCTCCCACTCGCAAAATACAAAATTTATCTCACTTTCTCAAGGTCTATCATATATATTATTCATTTACCGGTTTGATTCTGTAAACTACCGTTGAATGTTTAGGTATAGATGCCGAAATAGTAGTTCCGGTTGTGCGCTCGTCAGTCCACAAGTCGTGCAGTTCATATCCTGTCGGTACTTCTTCAATACCCAAATACTTGTCTTTAACAAGTTCATCAAGCTTGAAGCTTACGCTTTTTGTGGAAGATTTTGTATTAAACAAGCACAGTGCAACATCACCGTTTGCAAGCGGCCTTGCAATAATATCAATTCCGCTTTCTTTTTTAATCCTTTTTGCCGGTTTGCCGAGAGCGTCTTGGTCAACTGCAATCATATGCTTGTTTGTAACTATTTTGAGCGTGTTATTTTCTTTATCAGGCATACCGTTTGTTACAAATTGCCTAATATCATTGCCTAGCATAAGCGGAGCGGCAAGCATACACCAAAGTGAAAAATGCGCTCTGTTTTCATTATCGTCAAGATTTCCGTTGCCGACTTCCAGCATATCAGGGTCATTCCAGTGGCCCGCACCCGCATATTTGTAAAGCTTTAATGTGCGGTTATATATCCAAACAATGCTGCTCCATTTAGGCATAATATCAGGTGTTGTGCGCCACATTGAACCTGCCTTTGCGCCCCAAATGTATGGGCGTGCAGTACCCCATTCGCATATTGAAAATGTTATAGGCTTTTCCGGTGTTCTTGTAACTTTTGCCCACATTTGCGTTGCTTCTTTAAGTGCGTCACCCATACGCTTATATTGAACAAAAGATGAATCAATATTAGTTACAATAGGGTTTTTGATTGTCATATGGTTTGTGCCGCTTGCAAGTTCAACCACAATTTGCTGCCTTCCCAAAGGGCTGAAACCTTTTGTTTCAGGGAAGAAAAGTTCATGCATTTTGCCGTTAATATCAATTTGCATATACTGCTTTTTCTTTGCTCTTGATTTATGGAAAACAAAGGTTAATACATATTCACCCTTTGTATCAATATCAAAATCAAAGCTTGCCGAGCCTGAACCGTGGCTAATAAATCCGATAGCCTTTTTGCTTGGCACATCGGGCATTTTAATAATCTTTGCTCTTCCGGTAAACTGTGCGTCCTCCGGCCTTAAATCAAGCTCAAATGCACTTTTTTGCTTTGTAATTTCTATATGTTCAATCGCCGGGCAGTCACCGCTTATTCTGTCATGGTGGCAAAAATCATATTTGAAAAATTCACATCCCCAAGATGCAAGCGTTTTGGCATCAAGCCTTTCATTGCCGAGTGATGCAGGCAAATCCTCACAGGTGAGTGTACCGTTTGATGAATAAAGCCCTACCTTTAAGCCGAGTGAGTTAATATCTTTAATAAGATTAGGTATACCGCGACTGAAAGTGCCGAGGTCACCCTGCAATTTACCATCGCTGTCACGAAGAGAGCTTTGCCAGCAATCATCAAGGTTAATAAATTCATATCCCGCGTTTGCAAGGCCGCTGTCTTTCATGGCGTGGGCTGTCTGCATAATTATATCTTGATCAATATTATTTCTGAATGTATTCCAGCTTGACCATCCCATCGGCGGCGTTTTTGCAACCTCGTTTGAATAATCCTCCTCTTCGCCGATGTCAATGGTGAGCGAAGTCGGAATAAATACTTTCTTTAAAGCACATATCGGACATTTACCGTTAGCTTTCATATTCAAAAACCAAGAAACGAATAAAACAAGTAATACCAACAAAACAGCAATTAAAATTATAGCAATGTACTTCATTCTAAACCTATCTCCTTAAACATCTCAAGCTCCTTTTGAGCTAAAATATACGTCTTTTCATCATCAAGCGAATTTACTGCATTTAGCATAAATTCTTTTTTGTGTTTAAAATTATAAATAATTCGATACACCCAAGCGTACAAAATAAGCCAAGGCCTACCGTTAATAAATTTTATATAATCAATATCCTTAAGCTTTTTATACGGCGGAAAGAGCAGGCGAAGCTTTGTCATAAAAGATGAAACTTTTCTACCTTTTTCAAGCTCTTTTCTTGCAATGGCAATACCGTTATTTTCATTATCATTGCCAAATGCACCGCAGTTGCAAAGATATTCTTCAACTTCTTTTGTATCAATATTGTAATTGACACCGTACCCAAAAAAATTGTTGCAAACATTAAGCATTGTTTTGCCGAATGTTTCAAGGCCTACGGGTTTTAAATATTCAAAAACCCGTACTAAATCAATGTTTGAATTTTTAAGCATAATTGCAAGGTCAACAATAAGCTTAATTCCCGCACCGTAAAATTTGAAATGGTGTGCAGTATGTGCAATTAGATATGCAAAGTGAAAATCATTATCAAATGTTCCCTCAAATCCGTCAAATACAGCATAATCAAATGCATTGCAAAAAGGTTCTTCATCATAATGGTTTATAAGCTTTGTGTGAATTTCAAACAAAACATTGTTTTTAACATAGTTATATACCGGCCCATTTTGCTTAATGCAGTCAAAACCGTTTGATGTGAGAAGCTTTTTAACTTTGTTTCGGTCACATTCTTTGATAAGAATGTCTATGTCGCCCATAACGCGACTTTCAGGCACAGGGTAGCTCTGTTTAAGCACTGCACCTTTAAACACGATATACGGCACCTCAGAAGCTTTGAGAAGCGTTTTCACTTCTTTGAGCATATTTGATTGAAGGTTTGCAAGGTATATCAAATCAAAAAAGCTGTTTTCAACCGCATTTTTAAATTTTGGCGATATATCATTTTTATTTTCAGCATTGGCAACTGCACAGTTAACAATTCCCAAAAGGTTATGAACCTTTGCATATCTGTAAATTTTTTTGTAATCAACGCTTGTATCGAAAATAAAGGCGTTATTGTTAATATAATTTTTGCAAAGGTTGATAAGTGCTTTATATTCCTTATCCATATCAGTTAAATACTGCATTACCTACTACAAGGCTTAATAATGTAATAATAAGGCCTGCAATGAACACACCGAGTGAAATTACAATAAAACTCTTTTTCTTATCAAGATGGAGGAGGGAAGCAAGAAGTGCGCCGGTCCATCCGCCTGTACCCGGAAGCGGAATTGCCACAAAAATAAGAAGTCCCCAAATACCGTATTTATCAATTTTATCTCTCTTTTTTAATGTTTTATCTTCAAGCCAATAAACGAATTTATTTATGCCGGGAACTTTCTTTAATAAGTCAAAAATCCAATTTATTAAAAGAAGTATAAAAGGAATAGGCAATATATTACCTAAAAAGCTGATAATAAAGCCAACAAATGGGTTCATCTGCAACAGCACGATTGCCGTGAACATACCGAGTCTGCATTCTAATATAGGGCAGAGTGAAATTATAAATACAACAAGCCAATCAGGTATTCCGTGAGAGGTTAAAAATTCCTGCAAATTTCTACAAAGTTCTTGAACCATAAATTATTTCTCCTTTAGATTTGTGGTTTTATTATTTGCTTTTTTTTAGATTTTCTTTATATTTTTGTTTTTGCTTTTTCTTATAATTTTCATATCTTATCTGTTGCTTGCTTTTCTGCGGCGGGGTAAATTGCTTTTGCCTTTCCATTTGCGCTATTCTTTCCTGCCTGAGTTTTTCTTTTATTTCCATTTCTTTTTGAACATCTTGCGGCAGAGGAATATCTTTTGTAACAATAAGATTGTTTTTAAGTAAGAAATCAACTGCTTCACGCAATATTTTTTTATCATTTTCAAATGATAAAAAGCCAATTGCCTGGTCATAAGCAAGCCACATAAAGTCATCAATTTCTTCTTCCTGAACTACGGTTCGCATATCATCGGTAGTTGCAACAAAGATTGAAACTTTTTTATCAACATTATTTCTGAGCTTGTATTTTGATATTCCTTCATATCCAAGTTGAATACGGATATGAAGCCCTGTTTCTTCAAGCACTTCTCTTTTTGCTGCGTCATATTTTGTTTCGCCCATTTCAAGATGGCCTTTAGGAAATCCCCAATTTGACGAGCGTTTGTTTTTAATAAGAAGATAACGAAGCTTTCCTTTAATTGACCTATATACAACTGCGCCGGCACTTGATTCATAGTAGCAAATGAGGTTGTGTTGCGGAAAATCGTTTTCAACATCAATGACCTGTAAAATGTCTTGATTTATATAGCGTGAACTGCGTGACGCCATAATCCACATAGTTTTTAAATTTTTGTTCTCAGAGTCTTTAGGAATGAGTGCTGCAATAATTCTACCGTCAAAATTGCATACTGTGTGAGTTACTCCCATTACAAAAGCATATTGGTTTTTATGTCCGTTAATTTCAACTACATTTAAGGGATAAACATAACCGCTTTCGTCAACAGAATTTATAGGTTTAACAACTCTTCCTTTGGCTGCCTTGCCGAGAAGCATAACATCACCACCAAGTAAAAGATATAATTCATTTGATATTATATCTTATTTTTAATGGTAATACAAGATTTTTTATTTATAAATATAAAAAGATAAAGGGCAACTCTATGACAATTACAACGAGGCGCGCTTTAGCCACTTTATCGACAGTCAAAAAGGGCAACTCCCAAAGGAGTTGCCCCTAATTTTTATTTCGGCTAAAACTTTATGTTTATGCCATTGTCTGAAGAAGGTCTACAAGAGAAGCAATAACTGTATCAGTATCACCCTGAAGAACAGGAAGAACCTGATTAACAACTCCGGATACAGTTTCGTTACCGCCTACAAGACCTGTGATAAGATCACTTATGTTCTTGAAGTTATCGCCTGTGTTAACAGTTTCGATTAAGTAGCCGAGTACTGCAATGAGTGTTTCTGATGAATCACCTTCAATATAAATTCTTGCACCGTATGTAGCAGCCTGTGAAGTGTCTGTAATTACTTTACCGTGGCTTGCAAGCTTCAACCAATCTACATCATTAAGCTTAATTCCGAGTGGTGTGCCCTTAATCTTAATAAGACCAAGGATATTATTTACAAGAGGAATAATAGCGTCACCGCCAAGGAGTGGCTTAAGTGTTGCATTAAGGTCATAGATGTCAAGAGAGAAGTTTGTAACACCAATCTTACCGAGAATTGCATTAAGGTCAACTTTAAGTGCCTTAAGAAGTGCAGGTAAGAGAGTATTAAGATCAACTATTGGTTTGATAGCATCAACAAGAGCTGAAATCGGAGTGAGGAGGTTGTCAAGAATCTGGCAAAGTCCGTCATTACCAATGAAGAGTGCAAGGTTTGGAAGCATTGCAAACAATGTTTCAAGAGGAGCATTAAGTATATCCTCAACCTTATCCCAAAGAGGATTGATAATATCAAGAAGAATATTATCGTAAGCTTCGTTTATATCTTCTCTGTATTGATACTGAGTTTTGATGTTATACATTGAGAATGCTTCCATAAGAGGAACGATTGATGATGTATAACCGTTTGAACCAGGAATTCTTACTATGTCAAAGATTCCGAGTGATGCATCATTAAGAAGTACATCGAGTACGCCGTAGATAGGACGGAGAACTGCAACAAGTGCGTGGAAGAATGTATCTGCATCCTTAACACCCCACTTAAGTGATGCTGTGTTAACCTTTGACCATGAACCTGCCTTTGCGATTACGCTTGCATTTGCAGCATAAGTTTGACCGTAAGATTCATCTGTAAGAAGTTTAGCAACATTGCTTGTTGAGAAGTCAATGTTAGTTTGTGCAAGGAGAGAAACGAGTGAACCGTCGCCAACCTTAACACCTTCAATTGCACCGTAAAGTCCGGTAAGAAGTGAGTTAATAATGTCATCCTTGAAGATAAGACCGCCGATTAACTTGGTAAGACCGCCGTCAACCAAACCGCCTACAAGTCCGTCAAGCATTGGAGGAAGATTCTTAAGGAAGTCAACATCAACACTTTCAGGATAAGAGAAGTCATATGAACCTGTCTTATAAGCTGTGTAATCCCAGAATGCATTAGTAGGTTCGCCTGTTAAGAAGTAGAATACTGCACGAACAATATCATCCTTATCAGCAAGGCCGATTGTAGTGAATACACTTGAGATGATAGATTTGAGCATATCATTACTCTTAATAGCTTTAATTGAAGTAATAAGTGATTTGATAGATTTTGAGTTCTTAACAAGAGTATCTGCAATATAACGGAGAACTGCAACAAGAACTTCGCCCTTATCAGCAATTACTTCCTTATTTGTAAACTTGCCTTCGGCATTCTTAACCATTGATTTAGATGTAACAACCTTACCGTGTGATGCGATTGTTGACCACTTAAATTCAGGAAGTTTAATACCGGTCTTCTTAAGTAATGAGTTAAGAAGAGGAACTACAATATCTTGAATGTTGCAAGACTTAAGGTTTGCAAGTTTGATGTTAAGCTTAACACCTTTAACCTTGAGTGCGTTTGTAACAACTTTGCCAAGGTCCTTGCCGAGTACCATTGTAAGAATCTTATCAACATCCACACCTGCTGATTTAGCAGTTTTAAGAATATTTGTAACAGGAGCAAGGAGATTATCGAGTAACTGGCCTATGCCGTTGTTATCAATAAAGTATGCAAGGTTTGGAAGAACAGATGTGAGTGTATCAAATGGCTTATCAAGAAGTGTATCTACAAAGCTCATAAGAGGATTGAGAACATCAAGAATTACATTATCTTTAGCCTTCTTGCAATCTTTTTGATACTGCTTAAATGTTTTAATCTTGCTGTTGCTTACTTGAAGAACATCAAGAAGAGGAACAATTGCGCCTTCATAACCGTTAATACCGTTAACGCCTACATTAAGAGCGTTAAGATCAAGCTTAATTGTTGAAAGCTTTGAGTCAGGGTTCATATCATCCTTAAGTGTAAGAGTGAGAACGCCTTTCTTAAGCATATAAGTAAGTGCAACTTTGCTTGTTACTTTACCGTTGCTGTCTTTAATATCAAATGAAGTTGAAGCCTTCTTGATATTGATATTACTGAGGTCAATCTTTCCTTCATTGAGGAATACAGCAAGAACGCTGTTTACAGGACGGAGGATTGCTGCAAGAGCATTGATAAAGCCCTGCTCTGCCTTTGCTGAACCATCTTTGAAGCCCCAGTTAATTGTTTTAACTTTCTTCCAGCTCTTTGCCTTCTTAAGTGTGTTGGCTGCTGAAGTGTAAGTTTTGCCATAGCTCTTATCTACAAGGAGATTAGCAACACCCTTTGGTGATACTGCAATGCCTACCATATTGAGATATGGTGAAATCTTCTTGGTATCAAGCGCACCGTAAAGTGCCTTTGCAAGAGATGTGAGGTTAGCGTTTGTAAATGCCAATCCGCTGACAATGCTCTTAAGATTTGATGCGTTAACTACACCGAAGTTGGCGAGAAGAGCCATAACTGCATCAACTGCTGTGTCAAGCTGTGAAACAGCGTTATTTGCATCAAAAGCTGTAATTCCGTCAGGATACTTAAAGTTTAATGATGTACCCTTGTAATTCTTATAAGTCCAGTAAACTTCTGTTGGTGACTGAGTGAAGTCAAGAAGCTTGCCGATAACTTTAAGAAGTCCCATAGCGTCAAGCTTACCTGTTTCGATGTACTTGATAAGCTTTTGAATTCCCTTGCTAATCTTGTTGTTGCCCATAATCAACTGAATGATTGTGGTAAGATTATTGTTTGTCTTTACGAATTCAATTACATAATCAAGAACATAAAGAAGTGTTTGAGCAGGAGAAGCTGTTTTGCCGAGTGCATTCCAGTTAATGTTATTAAGCTTAATGCCTGTTTTAGCAAGAAGTGTATTTATAATAGGTATAATATTATTACCTGAAAGGAGGTATCCCTTTACTTCAATACCGATTTCCTGCTTATCATTAACTGTTACCAATTTACCGAATGTTTTAGTAGCAATGTTTTCAAGGAATGAAGCAAGAGTAGGTGATGTTGCACCAAGAGTACCATTGCTTATTCTGAGGATTTTTGCAAGTCCGTTAACTTCATTTGAAATAGGTTTAACGGCGTTTGCAATTGTTGAAGCAAGTGTAGGAGCTGTTGTGTCATCTAATATAACACCGATAGCCGATACAAGGTTCAACAATGTAGTTACAGGTTTTTCAAAGAATTTGTCAAGTAATGCAACGATTGGGTTAACAATTCCTACAAATACTTCATCACGGTATGGATTGCTCTTGTCAGCGAACTTTTCAGGAGTATCAACTGTGATGCCAGTTTTTACTGCGATTGTATTAAGAACCGGATAAAGTGCATTTTCGTAAATGCCTGTGTCAATAAGAAGTACGCCGATAATAGATGTGAGGAGTCTGAGTGATGTTGAAAGACCATTCATAAACTCATCTCTGTTGCCGGCTGAAACACCCCAGTTAATGCTTACATTGAGTGTTCCGTTGTCATTAACAGCATCGCTCCAGCTTGCAAGCTTCTTAAGTTTACCGCTGGCATTCTTAATATCTGTGTCTTTAATTCTTACAGCTAATGAGTCAGGAGAAATAAGTCCGTTAACTGCTTCGCTGATAAGATTGTATTTAGCTGAAACATTGTTTGCACCTGTGTATGAATAAGCGTACTTATCAGTAAGGTTTGCAACAAGTGATTCAATGAGTGCATAAGTTCTTACTACTACTGTGGTAAGTCCTTCATTTGTGTAGATATCCTTAGGGTTAACATTACCGTTAGAATCAGCTGAGCGTGAATCTTCACCGTTAAGGTAATATAAATAGGTATTAAGTAAATCTATTACTGCATTTGCTGAGTTAGCACCGATGTAATTTGAAAGTAATGAAATTACGCCGACAATAATATTATTTGTTTTGTTGATTGAATAGCCATTGATTCTTGAATCAGCAAGGAGAGATGACAATGCTTTATCAAGCTTTTCAATTGTGCTGTCAACACTCTTAACATCTTTGCTCTTATACGCTGAAATGTCAACTGATGAGTTAGAAGTTTGAACTGCCTGTGTAGGAGCAGTTGTTGTATTATTATTTGTATTTTTATTTGTATTGTCAGTCTTCTTAAATGATTTAACAAGACTTTGAATTACATCTACAAGCTTGCTTATATTAGTGATAAGGAAGTAAGCATTGTCTTTATCAAGTCCGACAAATCCGCTTGCCTGCTTTTCAAATGTAAAGCTGTATTTGCTTTCACGGGTGATTTGGAAAATGCTGTTAAACAAGTCTGTAAGTGCGCTTGTTTCGCCAAATCCGCCGATTGACTGAAGAACACCTGTAATGATAGGAAGGTTCTTTGCAAATGCACTGTTGTCTGAATCAATAACATTGTTTGCAAGACCGAGGATTGCATCAAGCCAATCTTCTACAAAGATACCAACGAAAGTATCGAAAATCTTTGTTGAATCAGGATTTTGAGCATATGACTTGAATTCAGTTACCCTTGTGTTAGAAACAGCGGTATAGGTTTTACCCGATACTGTAATTTCTTCAGTTTTAAATTTACCGTCGTAGCAGTATGTCCATGCATTTTTGCTGATACCGTACTTATCTGCTCCAAGGTCTTCCATAATATCGAAGAGCTGTGGAATAGCAACCATTAAGTTGTTAAGTCCGCTGTTAGCAATATTTCCGTTGTTATCTTTACCCTTAACTTGATTTCTGAGTGATGGGGTATTTACATAAGTGTCAACTGCTGTTGTAAATAATCCTGCAAGTTCGTTAATTACTTCTGCAAGTCCGGTTGCAAGCTGAGCGTTTGTGTCTGAAAGAACGCCTTTATCATCTGTAAATGCTTTCTTAAGAACCTTATCAAGTCCGCTGAGTTTAGCGTCCCTAAGTGCTTTATCGGCAATGTAAATTCCTGTGATGTAAGGAACTTTTGCTTCATATTTGCTGTAAACAGTAAATTTAGCATTTGTCGGAGCTTTTGCAAGAGCTACTGAAATATCATTGCTTGTTACACCGTTATATGTATAGTATGTAACATCTTCGGTATATTCAACTGTCTTTGCAGTACCGTTTTCATCCACTTCTGTTTTTGTCTTCTTTTCTGTTACAACTTTAGAAGTGATTTCGTTGCCTTTACTGTCAACAATCTTTTCATATTTAGTAACATATGCCGGTTTGCTGATAACAGTACTTGTTGTAATATTCTTTGTCGTAATTTTATCAAGTCCGCCTGATAAATCGGTATATTTGGTGATTTTGAAATTCTTTTCAGCACCGTTATTCCAATATGTACCGCCCATCTTGTCATAAGAACCGTCATTCTTGAGCCAATGCATAAGCAATGGAAGCATTTCATTAAGATCCCAAGCAAGTGTGTCAATACCGATGTATGAGCCGTAATCAGCGGTTAAGTCATAGAGAAGACCGTCATGTGTGAAGTTATAAAGCATATTGTTTTGCTTGGTTTCACCTGATTTAGCACTGAAGAATATCGGTTCAAGTACTTCATTTACAAGAACAACAACAAGCGGAAGAAGATTGAATATTGTTTCAACCGGAGATTCAATAAGGTTAGCCCAAATATTGTAAGTTGCTTTGACAAGGTCAATTTTTGTTGAAGCAAGTTCGTCAAGAGCACCGTCGATAATATTTCCTATTGTTGAACTCGGATCGAGATATGTGGAAATAATAGAGTTAAGAACTATATTTGTAAGCTGTGTACCACCGTTGCCACAAAGAGCTGCAAGTGCATTGTTGATAACAGGCTGCTTTTGAGCGTCTGTAAGAGTTACACCCGTTGTATCAAGATGTTCTTTAACATAGTCATTGATAAACTTGCTAATATCCAAAGAACATTTGATTGAATTGTTATCATAAGTTAAGTCGTCAGACGCAGTGCTTATTTTTGAGCAAAAATAAGATGTAAGAGTTGACATATATGAATATTTAACCCATTCATTTAAATCTGCTTTTGAATAAGTATTGCCGGTATGCTTGTATGCATAAATACCGGTGTTAGGATCTGAATTTTCAGTATCTAAAAGAGTAGCATTTTGAATATAATCACTTGTTTTATTGCTTCTGTTGCTAATCCAGTTACCTGCAAACAAGTTGATAACCTTGTTACGCTGTTGTGCATCAGAGTTGTTATTCTTTCTGCTGTACATCTTCAAGAATGTAGCAAAATATTCAATAGTGGCTGTATCTCTGAGATTCTTAGGAAGAATGAAAGTTTTAGAACCGTCTGTATCATTAAACTTCATACTACCGTCAGCAAAATATCCGTTTATTGTTTCAGGGAAATTGTTATCTTGAGTAGCAACCAAGTTCAAAATTGAATACATCTGCTCAAGTTCATCATCTGTAAGGAAGAATTCATCTCCGTCTTGCCAGTAGAAGTTGAAGCCCGCAGGCATATCCTTATCAACTGCTTGATTTATATCTTCAAGTTTAAGTCCTTTAAAGTCAACCAATGCTCCTTTTAAAATATATTGAGCATAAGGAGCGTTTTGTCGTCCGCCGCCATTTACATCATCAACAAGTGAAGCGTATGATAATATGATATAAAGGCTTGTGATATAATCCTTTACAGATGACATTGATAATGCATCTGTGGATACACTATCTCTGGTGAGCATTTCGCTTACTGCAGTGTCAAGACTGTCGTATCCGAGAGCTTTAGCAAAGAATGGCTCAATCTGTGATAATAATCCGTCAACAGTTTTAAAAGTTTTAATACCGGTTGATTCAATGGTGTATGGGTCTCCGGTAGGAGATGTAACTTTTGGGTTCCATTGGTCATTAAAGAAATCTGAATCAGCAGAGAGTTTGAAATCTGCACCGCCGTCAACAGCAAGTCTAATGTAAGGCATGGTTCTTGCTAAGTTACCGCCAAACATATTTGTGAAAGTATCTGATTGAGGTGAATATGCATAGTAAATACAATCAGCAACATCAGAGGCATTAAGATCAATACCAAAAACTTTATAGTAATTGTTTAAGTAACTGCATACTTCATTTACGGTTTTCTGCTGATCTTCTGTGAGTGTGTAGGTTGCGGATTTAAGCTGTGAAAGGCTTGCCATCATAGATGTTTCACCTATTCTTACATCTCCGCCGTCACCGTTGAAGTCCAACATATCTGTGATTGAAGAAAGTTCAACAGGTTTGATTTTACCATCTGCAACTTGATCGTCATATTGCTGTGCAATTGCAGGCAAAATATTATCAACAGCATCGGAAATATCAAAGTTAGTAGAAGTATTTGAATCTACTAATGTTGTTAAATACCACAAACCTTTGGTGTTGTATTTAATGTTAACGTAGTGCTTGTGCTGACCTGTTGAGTCAACAGTGATTTTTTTGATTGCTTTACCCTCAAGGTTGCGATCGCCTGCACCATAAAGAATATCTTCAAGTGCTTTCTTTGTTTCTTTGTTTGCAGAAATGTTGCTTACACCGTCATAAATGAGCTTATGGCACATACCTGCAAGCTGGAAGAAATTGATGTCATCGCTGAAATTGTTGAGGTAGTCATAATTGCTTACATTTGATGATGATTCACCAATAATGTCTGTGACAAATTCCGATTGGCTTGTAGATACAGCCATTTTGCCGACAGCATTGATAAGCGTAGGCTGAAGTGCCTGCAACATCTCAGGAAGAGTCGTATTCTCCTTAATTGATTCTTTCTGGTCTTTAGTCAACTTGTCTGAAGTTGTACCAAGACTGATTGCCCCTTTGTTATAGACTACTTTTGAAATTGCGTCTATACCCATGAGAAGGGACGGAAGCTCATCTGCCAAACCATTGACGGTTTTATATGCGGATGAAGCATTAACGCTGGAAGTGTTCCACAATGGGTTGTCATTACTGTTTTTTGCAAATGCAGTAAATCCAACTGAACAAGTGGTCACGACCATTACCACAGCTAAGAAAAAGCTGAGTATTTTTTTGCTCGTTCTCATATAAATTTTCTCTCCTTTACAATATGATTTACGAACTTTGTCGTATGGTAACGCATTTTGGATTATGCGCCGAGCAGTATTTGTTTATTACACAGTTTCTACACAAAAACTGCTTTTTAGGCGCAGGATATCCACACGCGTATTAACAAATACAATATATTTATATCAAATAAAATCTAATAAGTCAATAATTTTATAACATATTTTGAATTTATTGTGAATTTTAACATATTTTGTGTTTTGAATTTGACAACGGAGTGCTTGTAAATGGACTTAATCGGAAATTATGTCTAACAAGCGTCGGTTTTATTAAGAGTAACTGAAAAACGAATAAAACAGAGAAAAAGTGCATTAACAATTTTGTAAAATGTAAAGCCCGAAACCTTTACAAATGTAAAAATTGTGTAAAGTATTGTCGCTTTACTCGCCGTGAAAAGCTTATTTTTCTCCTTTAAATTATTAACAAATTGTAAAATTTTCGTAAACTAATTGTGCAGAGTGACAAAAAAACGAAGTCGTTTTTGGCTAAAGTTACAAAAATGAGGATTGTAGGTTTAATTTATTGACTTTCGGGTGGCCGTATGTAATAATTATAATGTGTTTAAAGCACATATTGCGCCAATTTAATGCTGTGGCTTGTAATGAGCCTTCATTCTAATTCAGATTGCCTGATGGTCAGAGATTGCGACGGGCATTACGCACAATATGTTAACACTTCACTTTAAATTTTTTAAAATTTTACGGAGGTAAAAAATGAAAACGAAAGCAAAAAAGTTTTCCCATAAGCTGCTTGCGTTGTTTATGGCTGTTCTTATGGCTGCTTCTTGCTTAACATGTGCATTTTCAGCTCACGCTGCACCTGTTAGTTCAGAAAAGCAGTACACAGATGATGCGTTAGAATATAACGACCTTGCTTGGAATATTCTTTCTGACGAACAAGCCGCAACAGCATTGCTTGACTATGCGGACCTTATGCTTCCTACAGTTGCTCCAACAGTTTACAACCTTCTTGCAAATCTCCCATCCAGCGTTACAGCTTATATGACATGGGATGCCGCTAATAAGCATCTTAATATCAACGCGTTCGGTATTATTAAATATACCTTAACAGTTAAGCTTGACAGCGTTGATGATGTAATGCTTACACTTGAGAGTGTTGCAGGTCTTCTTTCTAAGTATGGTAGTTATGTTGGTGACGCAGGTAACATTCAGCTTAAATCATTAGCTTCAAGTGATGCCAGCAAGAATTTCTGGCATGTTACAAGAGAAAACTATTCATCAACTGAGATTGTTAAGAGAGCTCTTGCTCTTCTTCAAATCAACTCAGCTGACTATGCCGGTAAGGATGTACTCGGTCAGGTATTAAGAGGTGATTTCAACCTCGGTGTTCTTAAGAGCGCGGTTAATATCTACAAGCTTCTTGCAGGTCCATTAGGCTTCAGCGATGAAAGTTATGCTAAAAACCTTGTTTATAATGTTGTTCAGCAGCTTATTTTCAACTATACAAAATGGTATACACAGGATGAAATCAATGATTTCAAGAGTGGCAAAACTCAATGGGTATATGATGACCAGCTTTTCGATAAGCTCTCTACCGAGCTTCTTCAGAAGATAAGCGTTCTCGTTACATATAACCAAGAATATAATGAAAAGAACGAAGATGGCTCACTCAAGCCTATTCAGGATACATCAGCTACTCGTTATCTTGAAATCAAGGCCGAAATGAATAAGTCAGGCTCGGATTATGCAGCAGCCGCTGCTAAACTCGGTTATGACCCTAACCTTGTATATTCAAGCGAATTTAAAGATGATGACGGCAATCCGCTTAATGTTCTTCTTTTTGCTTATGGACATCCGGATAAAAACGGTTATGCAACAGAGCAAACAACAAAGATTACATTTAAGCCAACCGATTCTCTTTTCAAATTAGGTTATACAGCACTTGATCTTGCTTGGGATACAGTTCTCAAGGGTTCAATCAAGCTTCTCCATGTAAACACCCAGGGTGACAGAAATCTTGATAATGCATACTATTATTATTTCGACAAAAAGGGTGAATGGAATTCAAGCGATATTGCTTCTAACTATACTCAGGCAAAGATTAACGAATGGGCCGACGCTAATTACGAAGCTTATGGCGATAAATCAGCAGATGACTTTATTGCAAAAGCTAAGGAACAGCTTTCATTTGACCGTGCAGCTGCTGAAACATCAACAGGCAAGTGGTCAGATATTGATGAAACAAAGCTCTTTGCTAAGTTAAGATACAGCCCTCTTGCTGACTACGGTTTCAATATGCAAACAGGTCCTATCAACCTTTACTTTGCACAAACCGGAACAAAGAATATTGACGATTTCTTTAAAAATGAATATTCAAATTACGGTTCAATGGTAGCAGGCTTTAACGATGCACTTGTTGCAGCAGTTAATGATTTGTTCCCACAAAGAGATAACATTATCGGCACTCGTCCGGAAATGGCAAAATCTAAAACTACAAAGGCAGACGGTGTTGAATCAATCAATGATGCAACAATCAAGAAAATCACTTCAACACTCGTTGGCAATGCACTTAAGATGGTTCAGTACACAGCAGATGCTACTGACGCTAACATCCTCAAGGCATTCTATGATGCTAACGGTACTGATGCTGTTCTTTCAGAAGCAAATCTTGAATCAGCAATGGTTCCTATGCTTGTTGCTTGTATCGGCCAGGTTAACCTTGGTGCAGGCAAACTTCAAGATATTATCCACCCAGCAGAATGGGATGGTTGTAAGGATGCAGAAGCAGTTGCTTATGTATGCCTTAAAGAATACTTATCATACGTACTTCCTAATAAGGATTATTCATCACTTGTAAAAGTAACCGACGGTACAATCAACGCAACACTTGAAGGTACAATTCTTCCTATGGCTCGTGATGCAGTTGCATATGTACTTGAAGGATATGTTCCTGTAACATACAAAGGCAAAACTTGGAAGACAGAAAACGAATCTGTTAATTCAAGTGCTACAATTTTTGACCTCTTGAATTCAGTAATTCTTTACTACGGTGGAGATTACTCAATGAAGAAGGCAACTAACTCAGGTGAAAGAGCAATGGGTGTTGCAGCTCTTCTCGGTATTTGCGATGAAAACGGTAACAGTGCTCTTACAAATAACCTTTGGGAAAATATTGATAAAATTGCTAACAAGTTCTTACCTGTTCTTGGTACACTCCAAGGCAAGGAATACGGTAAGTTCGATTCACATGACCTTATCTGGAACGATGTAGTTCTTTCAATTCTTAATATTGCAGATAAGAAAGACAGCGGTTTCTGTGGCGTATCTAATTTCGTTTACAAACTTATCACAATCGTATCTGCTGAACCAATTCAGTCAAAAGGTTTTGTAAATACTGTTTATGATTTGCTTGCTGACCTTATCAACGGTCTCCTCGGTAAGCGTTATTCTTCACAGCCGCAGAATTTCACAACCGTAGTTCCTAAGTCAAACGGTGACAACAAGCCATTTGATGATTTACTTCAGGTTGGCACTCTTGCAGGTACCGGCGGTACTGACCTCGGTGCAATCCAAAAGGCTATTTGCAACTTTGTTGAATTCACCGGTTATGGTGCAGACAGCACCAAGGGTGATGCTGGCAAGTATGGCGATTCAGTAATGAGAGGTATTTTCTTTGCTCTTTCAGCAGTTAACTCTTTCGTTCCTGAAGCTATCACTCCAATCGGAACTCAGCAGCTTAAGACTGCTTCAGCAAGCTTTGCTACACCTTCTATGAAGACAACAGCAGGCGGCGATTGCAGCGATACAGTTTCATTTACAAATAACTGCACAGGTCTTAACCGTGCATATATCTCTAATGGACAGCTTGTTCAACTTTCTCGTTACTATTACAAGCTTAAGTCAGCAACTTATATTGGCAGTAACAACGAAAAAACTGATATTACATCTCAACTTAAATCAGGTCTTATTGCTCCGAACGAAACAATAGTAACACCTAAACTTCCTATTACTTTCAACTCAGCAGCAGGAGAATCAAATGTAGTTGAAGTTCAGTTTGTATACGACATCGTACTTAAAGATGGCACAGTTGTTGCAGCTGATAACAATGTTTCAGCTTATAAGTATATGACAACCGCAACAGGTTGGAAAGAAGCTATGTATAATAGTAACAAGCAGTTCTTGCATGATACAAATAAAGCTGATCAAACAGTTGGTGTTGAGGGTGCTTATGTAAAATCAACATCTACATTTAGTAAGGATAATACTCTTCTTGCTAACTATCCTGAATACATGGTACTTGATTCATCAAACCTTGCTGATATTTCAACATATTCAATCAGATATAGAAGTAACAGAAATAAGGTTTTAGGCGGTAAAAAAGCAGTTGACGGTATCTACTTCTATGATGAAGATTCAAATTATCAGTCAAACACACTTGATGCAAATAATGTTGTAACAAAGTATGATAAAAATGCTGCTTATACAACAGTAAACATCACCAGTGAAAACGCTATCCCTGCTTGGGATAAGACAAACGGTAACCTTCTTAAGTATAATATGTATGACTACCGTGTTGAAACTACTCCTGGTTCAGGTGAATTCGGTGAATGGAACCGTAACGAGGTAACAGAAGCAACAGCAGGTAACGAAGATAAAATTACTTATTATAAGGGTTACACAAGCGATGAAATTGATGCTGTTAAGGCTCAAACTAACCCGGATGGTACTTCAGCTGCAAATATTAAGGCTATTCAGACAAGAACTCATGTAGTTTACACTCTTTCTGAAGCTATTGCTAAGAATATTATCGCAGGTTACCATGTTGGTGACGGTGATATTTACGAATCAGTTTATTTGCAGAACAATGGTGGTCAGATTAACTACGATAACCTCTTCAACATTGTTTCAATGGGTAACACCAAAGTTCCTGGTTTCTACATTGAAAGTGAGAAGAAGGAGATTCCAAATGCATCTGCTCTTGAAGTTCAACCGTTCCGTTATGATGGTGAAACCAACATTCAAGGCGGCGAATATCCGGTTGATATGTGTATCTACAATGGTTCTAAGTCAGCTTATGCTCACTTTACTATCCTTGTAGGTGATACTAGCCAGCTCAGCGGTATGAATACTGCTTATGATAATTTGGCATCACTTGTATCACAGTATAAGCCTTCTGACTTTACTAACTCAGCTGTTTTCGAGCAAGCTAAGCAGGCTCTTCTTAATGTACTTTCTATTAAGTCATCTGCTATGACAATTGCTTTTGCACAGAGCATTAACAATAAGACTCAGCTCACAGCAACAACTAAAGAAGTTACATCAAAGTTTGGCGATTTAGCTTATGTTCCTTATACAAAATCTGCTCCAACAGTAACATCTAAAGGAAAAGAATATACAATTCCAAAGGATGTTTTGGCTAACGCTTATGTTGGTGGCGAAGCTCTTGCTGACGGTTCAGGTAAAGTCGGCGGTGTTGCAGGCGTTTACTACTTCGATGCTGCAGGTACAATGCCAATCTATTCACCATTAGCTCTTTCTGATGATAATGGAAGCGTTCGTACAACAGACCAAGCCGGAATCAAAGTAATTAAGAATGCAGATGGTAAATACTATCTTGCTAACTCAGTTGTTTATGAAACAACTTGGGACAATGCTATTACCACAAATGGTAATCCTTGCCAGATGCCTACTGAAACTCAGGCAACTGACGCACAGGGTAATCTTCTTTACAACCAGGTTCAGTATGTATACCGTGATGCCGATGGCAAGAAGGTTAACTCAAATGAAGATTGGTCATGTAAGTTCCCTGTAACAGATTATACTATCGTTCCTAACGAAGTTAAGTCTGACGGTTCAATCGTTGATAACCGTGGTGCTGTTGCAAAGGCTGTTGATAGAATCAACTATGTAACAAGCATTATGAATGATACACTTAAGCCGGCTGCAGATAATGCATTCAAAAACATTTCTGTTGCAAGAACCGGTCTTAATGACACAAACTTTAACATCTTAACATTCTCTAAGATGACTGACATTGCCAGAAACATTGAAAAGAACTTTACTGTTGATCTTGAATATCATTATGATAAAGTTGTTTTAGGTAAAGATGGCAAACCGGTAATTGATGAAGCTACCGGAGAGGCTAAAACTGAAGATGCAGTTAAGAAGGAATTAGGCGTTTCTCCTGCAAGTGCAGCATCAACTGTACAAAACTGCATTGACAACGGAAAGTCTTATACTTATGTAACTCATTCATCACTTTCATCAGCAGCAGTAGCTGAATATACCAGACTTTTCAATATCTTTGCAAGCGCAGCTGTTGAGCGTGGTTACCAGGGTGCACAGCTTGAAAAAGAAATTAAGTGTGCATCAGGCAACATCTATTCAACTCTTACAGCTACTAAGGCTGTTTATGCTGAAGACGGTAAGACTGTAACAACTGAAGCTTCAGTTTCAAAGACAACAGGCGCAAACGCTCCTCGCTTTGGTAAGTGGGATGCTGAAGGTAAGCTTGTAAACGATGGTTCTTACTCTGCAGAATCATGGACCAGATATGTCAGAGCTCTTGCAGCAGCAGTTGCTCTTGCACAGTATGGTCACGGCGATTATGCTCATAAGGATCCAGCTAACTTTGTTCTTTCTGATAAGAAGGGCTACGATGCTTCACTTACAAATATCTACACTGTTGATACAGAACTTCAGGCTGCAGAGATTGCTCTTGCTCCTGCTGAAACTACAAACAGCACTGTAACAGTTAATGCTGTTGAAGGTGCTACTGTAACAATCAATGGTGTTGATTACTCAGCTCCTGTTTCAGTAGAAACCGGCTCAACAATCACAATTGATGTTAAGGCAGCTGAAGGTTACCAAGTTGTTAATGAACTTACAATCAACGGTGAAAAGGTAACAGTTAATGCATTCCCTTATGAATATAAGGTTGACGGCGATGTTACAATTGCTCCTTCAGTTAAGCAGGCAGCAGCTGATACAATCACTGTAAGCGGTAAGGTTCTTATTGCTACAAATGTTGACGGTACTGAATCATCAACAGGTATTGCAGGAATTGATGTTATCGCAAACGGCGAAGTAGTTGCTACTTCAGCAAGCGATGGTTCATTCACTGCTACTGTTCCAGTTGGTACAACATCACTTACTGTTCATAGACAAAATGTAACTATCGACAGAACTGTAACACTCACCGGTACAAAAGATATTTCAAATGCAGAAATTCCTGTATGTATTTGTGATTACAACGGTGATCGTGTTATTGATGGCTTGGATAAGCTTACATTCTACACTGCATTTTCCGGCGGTTCAAACGCTTATGATCTCTACTGTGACTATAATAAGGATAATGCAATTGACGGCTTAGATAAGCTTACATTCTTTACCTTCTATGGTAAGACAGTTGAGTATGCTCCACGTGCTCTCGACAATTAAATTAAATCATATCAGGGGTAGCAATACCCCTGATATGTAACCGTTTATTATAATGGTTACTTTATTATAAATTCGATATGATCGGGTAATCCCCGTTTATATACCGGCCCTGTTTTAAGGGTTGGGAGGTTAAAGGCGATTGCGTTTAGTCACTGTTTATCCCTGATATTACAATATCATTTCTTCAAAGCTTGCTTTTACGCTTTTGCGTTTTTATAACCGAGGTTTGATTTGGTGTTGTATGCGCTCTCGTCTCTCCCTAAATTTTATTTACTTGGCAAGGAGGTAACACCTATGCAAAATGCATTTGTTAAAAAGAGAATAGGTGCTGTAATTGGTACACTTACTTTCTTGGTGCTTATTGCACTTTTCGTGTGCCTTCCTAATACTTCATACGGTGCAACTGTTGGCAGTGAAAAGCCAAATATTTATTGCACTTATACAGACTCTGACGGAAAACAGTATGACGGTGATAAATTGCCTGCCGGTACTTACGATGTAAACTTCTATTTAGAAGGTGTTTCCGAGTTATCGGTTGTGCAGGTAACTGCAAAGTACAGTGCAGATGCTACTGTTGATACAGCGGCAAAGTCGCTTCTTTCAGGTGAAGTTACCGGCATTTCGTCAATGGGAACTATTACACAAAATTCAAATTTGGTGTTTGGCTTTGTTTCTGATTCTGACTCTTGTTCAGCAATCAATAGTGATGGCACATTGCTTGCAACTTTTTCAGTTGCTTTTGCTAATAAATGTGATGCATCAAATGTAATTTCAGTTTCAACCAGCCCGAATGAGACTTTTGTTTTAACAGATTATAATGATGGGCTTAAGGATGAGTATGCTCTCGTTAAACAAGCCGATGATTATGACGGTTCTTTATATCTTATGACCTGTGATGTTTCACCGAAAGGTCCGGGTTGTGATATAACAGGTAAGATTACTATTGCTACTTCCCTTGATGGAGGTGCAAGTGATACCGGTATTGGCGGTATAAATCTTACAGTTAAAACTGCAGATGATTCAACCGTTGCAACTGCAGTTACAGATTCAAACGGTGATTATACACTTGCCGATATTCCGGCAGGTGAGTACAAAATGTTAATAAGTGGTGAAACCACTATTGACAGAACGGTTACATTAGTAGTTTCTGAATCAAAGGATGTTTCATCGGTAAGCATTGCAATATGCGACTATAACCACGATGGCAGTATTGATGGCTTGGATAAGCTTTCGTTTTATGAAGCTTTTTCCGGTGGTGCAGAAGATTATAATCTTTACTGCGACTTTAACAAAGATAATGCAATTGATGGTTTAGATAAGCTTACATTTTTTACATTCTTTGGTAATGAAGTTAAATACGCTGATGTAACTTTGAATTAAATAGGGGGAAAGAAAATGAATAAAACTTTCAAAAAGGCAATTGCTGTCATTTTGTCAGTTCTTATGGTTGTTTTATCAGTACCTTTCACAGCACTTGCAGCACCTGGCGATTATGAACCAAATTTGAAAATGTATTTTGGTACATTCGTAGAGGATAATGCAACTAATTATACTGATTATTCAACCTGTGGCACAGGCTCAGAAAAGTTTGGCTCTTATGCTTCACTTTATGGCGCACCTGTAGATTATAATTATACAGTTGTTAATGGTAACACTACTTCCGGTACACTTACTATTAGCAAGGATAAGGCAAATACATTTAATTCAGCAATCGAAAATTATTTTCCTACACTCGAAAATGATGTTCAGCTCGGTGTCGGTGATTATTTCACAATGACAGTTGCTGTTGAAAACATCAAAGTTCTTTCATCAATCTTGGCACAAGTTCAGTTTAGTGATTCTATTGAACCTGCCGGTATTTATTCTTATAAATCAGGCAGAAAGAACGTTTATAAGCTTGGTACTGAAACTGAAAGAGCAGCTGCTAAGGGTACTTGGGAAAAAGGTAAAGGTGGTTTATCTTACCTTCCTTTATATTCACTTTGTGAAGAAGGCGTAAGCAAATCTTCATTCACAACAGATGGTTCAAACTCTTCACAGATTATTGCTAATTCAGAAGATGGCAAGTACAATGTACTTGATTATAGCTGGTCTTGGCCAAATGTTGATACCACTTCAGTTGCAGATCCTGACGGTTTATTTGTAGACCCTACAACAGGTGAAGCATCAGGTTATACTTATACAAATGCAATTCCTGTTGCTACATTCGTATTTAAAATCGTAACAAACGATCCTATCCAGTTCCACATTTATAATCCTACAAATGTAAAGAGTTTTTCATATGTTGGTCCAAACAGTGATGGTATTATGATTCCTAAACTTACAACATATGCTAAAAATGCTTGGGATACAAAAACAAATACTAACACAGGTGATACTGAATGGCCTGGTTCAAAAAAGTCAACTTTCATGGGCTTCAATGAATTTAAGGAAGCTCCTAAGCCATCAACATATACAATCAAATTTAAGTATGCTAACGGCGGTGAAGAAGTTTCAAAGACTGTAAACGCAGGCGAAATGCCAACAGCTCCTGAAACAAATACACCTCAAACTGTAAAATCTGATAATGCAGGTAACCATACAGTAACAACTTACACATGGCCTACTGTTGAAGCAGCAACTGCTGATAGAGTTTACGAAGAAGTTGCAAATCCTGTATCTTCCGCTTGCTCATACGAGAGAAAAGTTACATTAGAACCTACTTATACAACTGAAGGTGAAGCTACATACACATGCACTGTATGCAAGCATTCTTACACAGAAAAACTTGATAAGCTTGTATGTGACCATAAGGACACAAAGGTTGTAAACGCTACTAAACCTACAATCAACAAAGCTGGTTACACAGGTGATACAGTATGTAATGTTTGCGGCGAAACAATCGCAACAGGTACTGTAATTGCTCAGCTTAACGGTGAAGCTTACAGAGCTGCACTCAAGGCTGCAAAGGATGCTGATGCTTCTATGTATACAGCAGATTCTTATGCTAAGGTAACAGAAGCACTTGCTGCTTATGATGAAGCAACAGTTGGTGCTTACACATCACAGGATGATGTAGACGCTGCAACAGCTGCACTTAAAGCTGCAGTTAAAGGTCTTGTAGCTAATCCTACAACTGAAACTTATACTTATAACTTCATTGACGGTACATCTAAACCTCAAACTGTTAATAAGGGCGAAACACCTGTTAACTTTGATAACACTCCTGCTAAGGTTACCGATAATAAGGACGGCACTCATACAACAACAACTTATACATGGTCACAGGATGGTTTTGTATTTACTGAAGTTGGTAACGACAAAGTAGATGATTGTACTCTTAATTACGAAACCGTTACTCAGCCTACAATTAAGGCAGAAGGTTCTAAGGAAGCTACTTGCCCTCATTGTGGATATAAGGCAACACAGCCAATCGCTCAGCTTAACGGTACAGAATACTATAATGCACTTGAAGCTGCACAGAATGTAAAAGCTGAAGATTTCACAGAAGCTTCTTACGCAAAGGTAACAGCAGCTCTTAAGGATTATGCTCAGGCTACAGTTGAAGCTTACACAACACAGGAAGATGTAGACGCTGCAACAGCTGCTCTTAAAGATGCAGTTACTAAGCTTGATGCAGGTGTAGTTGTAACAGTTGCTTCAACAACACTTGGTTCAATAACACTTAACGGTGCTGATGCTACAAAGGGCGCTAACGCAAGACTTGCAGTTGGTGACGATGTAACTCTTACTGCTAAGGCAAATACTGAAACAGGCGAATTCGTAGGCTGGAAAGTTGGCACAAAGATTGTTTCAACTGATGAAACATATAAAACAGTTGCAACAGCTAACATCACTTACGAAGCTGTATTTGCTGAAAAGGTTGATGAAACATTCACAGTAGTATTTGTTGACCCATATGGTAATGTTATTTCAACTCAGCCTGTAACAAGCGGTGCTGATATTAAGGTTCCTACAGCTCCAACACTTATTGGTTACACATTCACAGGTTGGTCAATGAATGAAGAAGAAATCAGCAAACTCACAGACGGTGCTACAATCTATGCTCAGTATAAGAAGGACGATGTTGCTAAGTACACAGTAACTGCTCCTGAAGGTGCTACTCTCACAGTAGACGGTGTAGAAACAGCAAGCCCTGCAACAGTTGCTTATGACGCTAAGGTTAGCGTTCATAAGGACGGCGTTGCAGCATGGCAGGTTGACGGTGTAACAGTTGCTTATGGCGATACTTACACATTCTTCTGCGGTTCAGATATGAATCTTGTAGCTGTTGATAATGTAGTTGAGCAGAAAACAACAGTTGTAATTACAGGCGTAAATGAAATTGCTGGTTCTGTTCAGGTTTCATTTGCTGCATCTCGTAATGTTGCTCCTGGCGAAACAGTAGTTAAGCAGGGCTTCATTTATGGTAAGAATTTAGCTGATTCTGAACTCACACTTGATAATGTTGGCAATAAGGGTGCAGACGCTAATGCAGGTACTGTAAAGATTGCTTATACTAAGAATTCAGCAGCAGATATTTCTCTTAGATATGGTCTTTCTAAGAAAGACGGTAAGGTTTCAGCTGCAGCATTTGTTATCACAAAGACTGCTGATGGCACTTTGAAGCCAACAATTTCTGAAGTTAAATCTTACACTTATCACTAACAAATTATAATTTATTGATGCTATTGCCTCTGCCTAATCGGCAGGGGTAAGGCACCGGTAAATTTGGGAGGAAAACCAATGAAAGAGCTTTACACAAAGCCAATGTCACAGATTGATGAATTCAAAACATATGATGTTGTAACTACATCAGGTAGAGAAGATGTAGAGGGCGGTTTAGACTAATACAGCCTTTTCAATCTGACATTGAAATAAAGCTAGGGAGACGGTAGAAATACCGTCTCTTTTTGCTTTTTATAAACTAATAAAATATAGGTGTAAGCAGCATAAGATTTTGGTTGACATAAAACAAAGCCATCGGTTTTTAACCGATGGCTTTTATACTGCATATTTGAGAGGCGGAGCAGTGGAATGAGCGAAAAATAACTTAAAGTTATTTTGAACGATATGGAACTTGCGACGACGAGGACGCGTCACAGGTTCGAGCATTACATCTAATTACATAAAAATAAAAAGGATACCTTGTAGGTATCCTTTTTATTTTGGTGGGAACAACAGGGCTCGAACCTGTGACCCTCTGCTTGTAAGGCAGATGCTCTCCCAGCTGAGCTATGCTCCCGTCAGCGATATTGATTATATAACAAGTAGGGCAGAATGTCAAGAGTTAATTTTAGAAAAAAGTTCTTTTATTCTGTCAATTTCATTATTTAAGTATAAATAGCCGAATAACGCTTCTACTCCGGTGGCGCAGTGGTACTCACCGTCAGTTGCACTTTTTGGGGAATGGCCCACTTTAGCATTGCGCCCGCGCTTGAAAATCGCAAGTTCATCTTCGGTTAAATCATCCTTGATTTTTTCAAAAGCAACGGTTTGCGCTTTTGCCGAAACATACTTTACACTTTCCTTGTGCAAATCATTTACGGGGCGATTGGCATCAAGCACAAGTGTTTCACGCACAAGTATTTCATAAATGCAATCGCCTATAAATGCCAAATTAAGCGGGCTTAATTGCTTTGCATTAACATCTTTGTCTACAAATCTCATATTTATTAAGGCACATATTCAAACTCTATGTCATAGAGTGAAACAATGTCACCCTCCTCAATTCCTTTTTCTCGAAGCGCATTAAAAATTCCGCTCTTTTCTAATACTCGTTGCATATATTGCAGTGCTTCGTAGTCTTCAATATCAATCCCTTTGAGAACTTTTGGAAACCAACTTGCTTCCACAAGAAAGTAATGTTCATCAACTTGGGTGATTTTAAAGCCTTTATCATCTTTAACCAATGCTTCAAACGGAATTTCTTCAACTTCATATTCTTTAATAGGAGGCAAGGTCTGCAACTTGTTCCAAACCGCATTCATAAGTTCCTTTGTACCTTCCATGATCGGCGCACAGATAGAATAATAGTCATATCCCTTGTCTTCAACATATTTTTTAAATCTTTCGATTTGTTCAGGCTCAGCCATATCAATTTTATTTCCGGCAACTATTTGCGGTTGCTTTGCAAGTTCGGGGTTGAACTTTACAAGCTCCTCATTGATTTTTTCAAAATCTTCAATAGGGTCTCTGCCTTCGCTGCCGCTTACATCAACAATGTGTACAAGAAGCCTGCAACGCTCAACATGTCGCAAAAATTCATGCCCGAGTCCGACACCTTCGCTTGCACCTTCAATAAGCCCCGGAATATCCGCTATAACAAATGAGTTGCCCTCACCCATTGATACAACACCCAAGTTTGGCACAAGGGTTGTAAAGTGATAATCGCCGATTTTAGGCTTTGCTTGGCTTACTACTGATATAAGGCTTGATTTGCCTACTGACGGATAACCTAAAAGTCCCACATCGGCAAGAAGCTTAAGCTCAAGCGAAACTTCCCATTCTTCACCCGGTACACCCGGCTTTGCAAATCGCGGTACTTGGCGGGTCGGAGTTGCAAAATGAATGTTTCCCCAGCCGCCCTTTCCGCCTTTAGCAGCTACAAATCTGTCAGTCTTACTCATATCAGCCATAACTGCGCCTGAATTTGCTTCGCGAATGATAGTACCCCTCGGCACTTTGATTTCAAGGTCGGGCGCTTTTTTACCGTATTGGCGTGAGCCGCGTCCGTTTTCACCGTTTTTGGCTACATATTTTCTTTTATATCTGAAATCGGCAAGGGTTGCAAGGTTGTCATCAACTACAAATACAACATCTCCGCCTTTTCCTCCGTCACCGCCGTCAGGTCCGCCGGCAGCCACATATTTTTCCCTGTGAAATGCTACTGCGCCTGCACCGCCGTCACCGGCTTTTATCTTAATTTTAGCAATATCTACAAACATATATAACATCCTTTGTTTTTACTAATATGAATTTTAACAAATTTTAATTGAAATTGCAACAAAAAGGCATAAATATAATTCATCTGTGACCCAATTATAAATGGTTCGTTAAATAAATAACAATAACACTTGCATAAATACACTTGTTTTTGTATAAAGTGTAAAAAATACAATTTTATCTTGATTTATGAGGACAAACAGTATAAAATAAAAAATGCATAAAAGCAATAAAACTTTAAATTATATTCGGAGGTAAATTCCAATGGTAAAAGTTGCTATTAATGGTTTCGGCCGTATCGGTCGTCTTGCTTTCCGCCAGATGTTTGGTGCAGAAGGCTACGAAGTAGTTGCTATCAACGATCTTACAAGTGCAAAGATGCTTGCTCATCTTCTTAAGTATGACTCATCACAGGGTAACTATGTTGCTCAGGGTCACACTGTTGACTTCCACGAAGGTGAAGGCGAAGATAACTACATTGTAGTTGACGGTAAGAAAATTGTTATTTACAAAATGCCTAACGCTGCTGACCTTCCTTGGGGCGAACTTGGCGTTGATGTTGTTCTTGAATGTACAGGTTTCTATACATCAAAAGAAAAGGCTTCTGCTCATATTCAGGCAGGTGCTCGTAAGGTTGTTATTTCAGCTCCAGCAGGTAACGATCTTCCAACAATCGTTTACAATGTAAACCATGACACACTTACAGCTGAAGATACAGTTATTTCTGCTGCATCTTGCACAACTAACTGCCTTGCTCCTATGGCTAAGGCTCTTAACGATTTCGCTCCTATCCAGAGTGGTATCATGTGCACAATCCACGCTTACACAGGCGATCAGATGATTCTTGACGGTCCTCAGAGAAAGGGTGACCTTCGCCGTGCTCGTGCAGGTGCTGTTAACATCGTTCCTAACTCAACAGGTGCTGCAAAGGCTATCGGTCTTGTAATTCCTGAACTTAACGGTAAGCTTATCGGTTCTGCTCAGAGAGTTCCTACTCCAACAGGTTCAACAACAATCCTTACAGCAGTTATTAAGACTGACAAGGAAGTTACAGTTGATGCTATCAACGCAGCTATGAAGGCTGAAGCAACAGAATCATTCGGTTACAATGAAGACCTTATCGTTTCTTCAGATATCGTTGGTATGAGATATGGTTCACTCTTTGATTCAACTCAGACAATGGTTCTTAAAGTAGCTGATGACACATATGAAGTTCAGGTTGTTTCTTGGTATGATAACGAAAACTCATACACATCACAGATGGTTAGAACAATCAAGTACTTCTCAGAACTTGGCTAATCTTAAAAGCTATTTATTAAAGAGCTTTCCTTATGGGAAGCTCTTTTTCTTTTGCCATATAAATTGACAATGTTTATAATAAGTATTATAATATCTTTATCTCGTTATAAATATAGTACAATTTGAATTTAGGAGTATTTATGAAGAAAAGAATTTTAATGAGAGCGAGTGTTTCGCCATTCGCTGTTCACAAACCTATTGATGTTATCTGCAAAAAAGTAATTGGTAACAATACAGGCAATCTTCTTTTTGCATATAGTATGACAAGAACACTTTATACCGAAGATGTTGAAATTGACTTCCTTGCTGATAAGGAAGTGGCACACGGTAAAGTTCAGGCTGAATATATAAACGAAAATTACGATTATCTTGTTCTTCCTATGGCAAACTCGTTTAGAAAGCAGTTTATGCAGTGTATGGGAATGTGGACAAGTATTATTGAAAAATTAACTATTCCGGTGGTTGTAACAGGTATCGGCATTCAAATGCCTTATGAGCCTGATGTTACAGAGGAGCATATATACGATGAATGTGCAAAGAAGTTTATTACCGCGGTGCTTAACCACTCTGCAAGCGTAGGTGTAAGGGGTGCAATAACCGAAAGTTATTTAAAGCATTTAGGCTTTGGCAGTAATGAAATTGATGTAACGGGTTGCCCATCATTTGCTATGTTTGGCCCGGGTTTAACCGTTAGGGATAAAAAGCCGCTTACTAATGAAAGTGCGGTTTGCGTTACAGGTTCTGTGGCAAATCCGGTAAACTTTAAAGAGTTTATGATTAAAAACAGGGAGTTACTTCCTAATTATTATTTTATGCCGCAATTTGTGGATGATTTGAGATTGATGTATCTCGGTATACCGCTTCCTATAACTAATGATTCGCAAGTGCTTTACCCTCATTTAATAAATGACGAAGTTTTTGTTAACGATAGGGCGAGATTCTTTATTAATTTTCCAAGTATTCTTGAATTCAATAAAAATATTGATTTTAACTATGGCACACGAATTCATGGTGCGGTAGGAAGTATCCTTTCCGGTGTACCGAGCTTCGTATTTCCAACCGACGCAAGAATCAGGGAGCTTGCGGAATATCACAATGTTCCTAATATGCCGGCAAGCGAAGTTGATGAAAATACAGATATTTTTGATATATATGAAAAAACAGATTTTTCACAGGTAAATGACGGCCACGAACAACGCTTTTGGCATTTTGTTGATTTCCTTAATGCTAACGGTTTGCCGCATATTTATCAAGATAAAAACAGAACAGTCGTTCCTTTTGATGAAAAGATTAAAAATATTGAGTTTGAAGGTCCTGTTCATTCTCTTACAACCTGCCCACCAAATGAAATGATAGAGCGAATCGCATTTGGTAATGAGCTTCTTATGAAAGAGCAGAAAAAGGCAGTTGATACTCTTAATGAAGATAAAAAGGAATTAAAAGCTGAAATCAAAGGCTTAAAATCAGAACAGAGAAAACTGAATAAAAGGCTTAATTGGTACGATAATTCATCAGCTGCAAGAATTGCGGCATCAAGAGTTAAGCACAAAATTGTTAAATAAAAGAAGTTGGCACGCTACTTTGTGCCAACTTCTTTCTTTATGTAGTTACAGTAAAGTTTAATAATATCAATATCTGTTTTATCATATACCATTCGTGCGCCGACGGTATCTTCTATTTCATTAAATATCAAATGTCCATTGTCAAACAGAAAATCAATTCCTATATAATCGCTTTTTATTAGTGACAGCACTTTTTTTACAAGTGCGGTTTCATCGTGATTTAATTCATACGGTGTGGCTTTTCCGCCAAGGCAAAAATTAGAGCGAAAATCGGTATCGCTTTCACGCAATATGGCTGTAATGATTTTTCCGCCTATTACCCAAACACGCAAATCTTTGCCGAGTGTGGCACAAGGTTTTTGGTAAACAAAACCGGGTTCAAATTTTTCTTTTTTATTTATCATTGTTACATTTTGCCCGCCGTGTCCGTCAATCGGCTTTTTTACAGCAGGAATTTCACTGTAATTTATCGGCAAAATTTCAATACCGTTTTTATACATAAATTCATAGCAAAGCTGCTTGTTGTTAGCAAGCATAGATAGGCTTGATGGGTTAAAAACACGAATTCCTTTTTGCTCAAATTTTTGTGCAATTAAGTAATTGTTTGTTCTGTTTATCACAAAATCGGCTTTTCCGTCATAATTTTCATCCGTAAGCTTTATATCAAGATTTTCTTTGAATTTGTTAATTGCAAATATATTTCGCTTTGCTTCTTTTTCACTGTAAATCAGTATTCCGCTCATAAGATTTTACCTTTAATTGTTTCAAAAATATATGGTGCAATGTCAATTTTTGTTGAATTCATAATGTTTATTATATGCGCATTTGAATTCACTTCGCACACGCTTCCGTCATCTAATATGTCAACTCCGCCAAAGGTTAAGCCAAGCGTGTTGCACGCTTTAATTGCAGTTTCAATTTCAGCTTTGCTTGGTGTGCAAGGTGTCATTGTGCCGCCGTTTGTAACATTTGAACGAAAATCATTTTTGTTTTCACGCCTTGCCGCACATATGTATTCTCCGCCGATAATTTCAATTCTTTTATCCGTTCCTTTGCTTTCTTTGATGAATTTTTGTAAAATAAAAGGCTTATCACTTATGTGGGAATATATATCATTTTCACTGTTGCATAAAAATACCTGCGCACCGAAAGAACCGAAAGATTCTTTAAAAACAAGCGGTAAGCCAAGTATATCAATAGCTTTTTTTACAAATTCGCTCATATCCGATTTAAAGTAACATTTAGGTGATGTTAGAGTTTTAGGCTGCGGCACGATTTTATCAAGCTCAATGTAAGTAAGCCCCTTATCATCGCATTTTTCAATTGCACTTGCACTGTTGAAAACCGGAATATTGCTTTTTTCAAGCCTTTTTGCAAGGTTAATATCCTTATCCCAAAAAAGCACAAAATCTGCATTTGCATTTTGTGTGGCAAGTTCCAAATTGGTTTTAATATCAAGATTTATGCTGCACTTTTTTGCCGCAGAAACAAGATGATTGTGCAAAGTGCTGTATTTTTCACCTTTTAAAAAGTGATTTACTAATAAAATTCCGTTCATTTTGTATCACCGTGATTTATTGTATCATTCTCTATTGCATTTTTCAATGTAATGGTATAAAATATTATATCTAAATTATAAATTACTGAAAGGTGATGTAAAGATGACAGAGTATAAGCTTAAATACGGTTGTAACCCAAATCAAAATCCTGCAAGAATTCATATGGACGGAAAAGAACTTCCTTTTGAAATTCTGAACGGTGCAGCAGGATATATCAATCTTCTTGATGCTTTTAATTCTTGGCAACTTGTAAGAGAACTTAAGGAAGCAACAGGATTGCCGAGTGCGGCTTCGTTCAAGCATGTTTCACCTGCCGGTGCAGCAGTTGCTCAGCCGCTTAGTGAAGTTGACCGCAAAGTGTGTATGGTGCCTGATGATTTAGAGTTATCTCCGATTGCGCAGGCTTATGTTCGTGCAAGGGGATGTGACAGAGTTTCTTCTTTCGGTGATTTTGTTGCATTAAGTGATGAATGTGACGCAAGTGTTGCAAAATTCCTTGTAAAAGAAGTGAGCGACGGTATTATTGCTCCGTCATATTCTGATGAAGCACTTGAAATTCTCAAGGCAAAGAGAAGAGGAAATTATCTTATTATTAAGATGAACCCTGATTATCAGCCTGAAGAAATGGAAACAAAGCAGGTTTTCGGCATTAAGTTTGAGCAAAAGAGAAATGATTCAAAGCTCACCATGGCACTCTTTGACGATATGCCTACAAAGATTAAGGATATACCGGAAATTGCAAAAATCGACCTTCTTATATCACTTATCACTCTTAAATATACTCAGTCAAATTCAGTTTGCTATGCATCGGGCGGGCAAACTATCGGTGTAGGTGCAGGCCAGCAAAGCCGTATTCACTGCACACGCCTTGCAGGCAATAAGGCTGATAATCTTTGGCTTCGCCATAATGAAAAGGTGCTTAATCTTCCGTTTATTGAAGGTCTTCGCAAATGTGAAGCTGATAATGCTATTGACCTTTATATTTCAGATGAATATGAAGATTTGCTTAAAGACGGAGTATGGCAAAGATACTTTACATCTTGCCCTGAACCTTTTACTGCTGATGAAAAGAAGGCTTGGCATGAAAAGATGACTGATGTTGCTCTCGGCTCTGACGCTTTCTTCCCGTTTGAGGATAATATTGAGCGCGCTGTTCGCTCCGGTGTTAAGTATATCGCTCAACCGGGCGGCTCTGTTCGTGACGGTGCTGTAATTGAATGTTGCGATAATTTCGGTATTGCAATGGCAATGACGGGAATTCGTCTTTTCCACCACTAATATAAATTTATATGCAGGGGCGGCCGTTGGTCGCCCATTTTGATAGGTAATATTTTAGGTGGCTTTTATGAACATTTTAACTTGTCCTGTTTGCGGTGAAAAATTAAATATTGACGGTAAGGCTTTTAAATGTGCTAACAGCCACAGCTTTGATATTGCAAAGCAAGGGTATGTAAATCTTTTGCTTACAAATAAAAGCGGTGATAAAAAGGGCGACAGCAGGGAGTCGGCACATTCAAGAAGGGAATTTTTGCAAAAAGGTTATTATTCGTTTTTGCGTGATTATGTTACTTCAAAGCTTGGCGGTACAGTGCTTGATATTTGCTGCGGTGAGGGGTATTATGATGAATATCAGGGTGAACTTTATGGCTTTGATATAAGTCGTGAAATGGTGCGCCTTGCAGCTTCGGCAAGAAAGGAACATAATTATTTTGTTGCAAACCTTGCAAATATCCCTATTGAAGATAATTCGATTGATACAGCAATGCATCTTTTTGCCCCGTTTAATGAAAAAGAATTTTATCGTGTTTTGAAAAAAGGCGGGCGGCTTTTAAGTGTTATTCCGGGTGAAGATCATTTGATTGAACTTAAAAATATTCTTTATTCAACACCTTATAAGAATGATGAAAAAGCGCCGCAAACCGAACTTTTAAAGCTGAAATCAAAAAATAAAATATCAGATAAATTTGATATTTCACAAAAGGATTTAAAAACATTGTTTTCAATGACGCCTTATTTTTACAGAACGAGTGAGGCTGATAAAGCAAAGCTTGATAATGTTGAAAATATCGAACTTACTGCTTCTTTTATTATTTTGGAATATGTGAAAGAGGGATGATTTTGGACTTACTGTGTGAAAAATGCTGGTATAATGAATATGACGAGGAAACGGATGAGTGTTTTTGCTCACTTGTGCTTGATGAGGATGAATATGTTCGCTTTTGCGAAGAGCAGAATAAAACCTGCCGCTATTTCAGACCGAGTGGTTCTGAATATGATATTGTACGCAAACAAAACTAAATAGCTAATAAGATGAATAGTTACTATTCATCTTATTTTTTTGCTGTTGACAAATACGGTATAGGGGTATATAATAAGAATACCCTAACGGGGTATAAGGAGTAATATATGGATAATAAAAATGAATGCTGTTGCCATAAGAAAAAGCACAGAAATGAAGAAGAGCAAAAAGCACTTATCAATCGTTTAAACAGGATTGAGGGGCAAATAAGAGGTATAAAGCGTATGCTTGAAGAAGATGCCTATTGTACAGATATTATAACGCAGGTGTCTGCTGTTAATGCCGCGCTGAATTCTTTTAATAAAGAGCTTCTTTCCACGCATATTAAAACCTGTGTTACGGATGATATTAAAGCTGGGAAAAGTGAAACAGTTGACGACCTTTTAAAAACTCTTCAAAAACTTATGAAATGATTTTGAGGTGATGTATTGAAACAGTATAATGTAACGGGAATGAGCTGTGCGGCTTGCAGTGCCAGGGTTGAAAAGGCAATAAGCGGTGTTGACGGAGTTGAAAACTGCGCAGTTAATTTACTGACTAATTCAATGGGGGTTGAGGGTACAGCAAGTGATGAAGCGATTATAGCTGCCGTTGAAAAAGCCGGATACGGTGCAAGCTTGAAAACAGGTGATAAAAAATCAAAAGCTATGCTTGATGATGAGCTTAAAGATACCCAAACACCGAAGATAAGAAATAGGCTTATTTGGTCTGTTATTTTTCTTGCACCGCTAATGTATATTTCAATGGGGCATATGATGTGGGGCTGGAAATTGCCTGCATTTATGCAAGATAATCATATCGCAATGGGGCTTGCACAGCTTCTTTTAACTGTTATAATTATGGTTATAAACCAGAAGTTTTTTATAAACGGATTTAAAGGTATAATTCACAGAAGTCCAAATATGGATACGCTTGTGGCACTCGGTGCGTCTGCTTCATTTGCTTACAGTACGGTTCAGCTTTTTTTGATGACATCTGCCCAGCTTGCAGGTGACGGTGAAAAAGTTATGAGCCTTATGCACGAATTCTATTTTGAATCATCTGCAATGATTTTAACTCTTATTACAGTCGGCAAAATACTTGAATCGTATTCAAAAGGCAAAACCACCAATGCTTTAAAATCACTGATGAATTTAGCACCTAAAAATGCGACTGTAATCAGGGATGAAAAGGAAGTTGTTATCCCGGTTTCAGATGTAATGCTGAATGATATATTTGTAGTAAAACCGGGTGAAAGCGTACCGGTTGACGCGGTAATTATTGAGGGCGAAACCGCTGTTGATGAGTCGGCATTAACAGGTGAAAGTATTCCGGTTGATAAAGCTATGGGGGATAAAGTATCAGGTGCTACAATAAATCAATCAGGATATATTAAATGCCGCGCAACTGCCGTAGGCGAAGATACAACATTATCGCAAATTATAAAAATGGTTAGTGACGCTTCGGCAACAAAAGCACCGATTTCAAAAATTGCCGATAGGGTATCGGGTGTATTTGTTCCTTGTGTAATAGTAATTGCATTTGTTGCATTTTGCGTTTGGCTTGCTGTTGGGCAAAGCTTCGGATATGCACTTGCACGCGGAATTTCAGTGCTTGTAATCAGCTGCCCATGTGCGCTCGGCCTTGCAACTCCCGTTGCAGTTATGGTTGGCAATGGCAAGGGTGCAAAATCAGGCATTTTGTTTAAAACTGCGGCATCACTTGAAGAAGCCGGCAGAATACAAATTGTGGCTCTTGATAAAACAGGCACAATCACAAAGGGCGAACCTAAAGTCACTGATATTATTCCTGCTAAAGCAGAAAAAAGCAAACTTTTAAGTTATGCATATTCACTTGAAAAGAAAAGTGAGCATCCGCTTGCAAAAGCAATTTGCGATTATGCGCAGGATGCTGAAGTTGACAGCTTTGAAACTGATGAATTTAAAGCACTTGCAGGTAACGGATTAGCTGCAAATGCAGGTGATAAAAAAATTATCGGCGGAAGCCTTAAATTTATCTCAAGCCAAATCAGTGTTGATGATACAATTAGGGAAAAAGCAAGTTCGCTTTCAAAAGAGGGCAAAACACCGCTGTTTTTCGCCTGTGATGATGAACTTCTCGGCATAATAGCAGTTGCCGATGTTATTAAAGAGGAAAGCCCGAAAGCTATAAAAGAATTGCAAAATATGGGTATTCGCGTTGTAATGCTTACCGGCGATAATGAAAAAACAGCCAAGGCAATCGGCAAGCAGATTGGTGTTGATAATGTTATTTCCGATGTCTTGCCCGACGGAAAAGAGAATGTTATTAAGGAATTGATGTCATTCGGCAAGGTTGCAATGGTGGGCGACGGAATAAACGACGCACCGGCACTTACCCGTGCAAATGTGGGCATTGCAATCGGTGCAGGCACTGATGTTGCAATTGATGCCGCCGATGTTGTATTGATGAACAGCAAGCTTACCGATGTTTCATCTGCAATCAGATTAAGCAGAAAAACACTTACAAATATACACGAAAATTTGTTTTGGGCATTTATTTATAATGTTATCGGTATTCCGCTTGCAGCAGGTGTATGGATTCCGATATTTGGCTGGACACTTAATCCGATGTTCGGTGCATTGGCTATGAGCCTTTCAAGCTTTTGTGTTGTAACTAATGCGCTTAGGCTTAATCTTGTTAATATTCATTCATCAAAGCACGATAAAAAGAAAAAAGCAGTCGACAATAAACTTAATATCACTGCTGATAATAATAAGGAGGAAAAAACTGTGATTAAAACTATTAAGGTAGAGGGTATGATGTGCCCGCATTGCGAGGCAGCTGTTAAAAAAGCACTTGAAGCAATTGACGGTGTAAAAGAAGCAACTGCAAGCCACGAAAAGTGCGAAGCAGTGGCAGAGCTTGAAAAAGATGTGGATTTATCCGTACTTGAAAAAGCTATAACAGACGCAGGATATAAAGTAATAAAATAAAAGTTAACGGCAGTAACACAAAAGCGTTACTGCCATTTTTATAATTTGTTTTCTTCTTCGTATTCCTTTGAATATTCCACATTTTGAGTATCCGGTATAGGTACACCCATTTCGGTTTTTCTGTCAGGCTGTACAGTCGGATTTGATATGGAAGTCAAATATTTATTTGTCAAGTCATTGTCTTTGTTAAGGTTATATTTTTTCTTGTATTTGTCTTCTTTCATAAATTCACCCCAAGGGTATTATTTACAAAAGTTCGCTGATTATTAAATTGGATACTAACATTCCCTCGGGTGTCAGTGCAATATTATTGCCCGTTTCTTTCATCAATCCCATTTTTATAAATGATGAAAAGTCTTTTTTAATAAATTTTTTGTCAATCCCTTTGTTAAGTCTTAATCCGAGCATTATCCTCTCTTCTTCATAATCGACTTCGCCCTCGCTTTTCAGCGACCAATCTGTATCATAATAAAATCTCTTGCCGCCCCAAAATGAATGTGCACTTTTGCCCAAGCCTAAATAATCATCCAATATCCAATATTTTGTATTGTGCCGGCTTTCAAATGACGGTTTTGAAAAATTACTTATTTCATATTGATTAAAGCCGAGTGATTTTAGGGATGAAATTGTTTTTAAATACATTTCGCAAACAGTGTCTTCATTCGGCAGTGCAAGTCTTTCTTTAATATCGTAAAAGCGTGTGCCTTCTTCAATTTTCAACATATATGCACTTATGTGGCTTACATTCACTTTATCAATAAATTCAAATGTTTCTTCAAGTGAGGCAAGGCTTTGCTTCGGAGTGCCAAGCATAACATCAAGGCTGATATTGGTTATTCCGGCCGCCTTGGCGTCAAATACAGCTTTTTTAACCTCTGCTTGCCCCGCACTTCTGCCAAGGGCAAAGCGTTCTTCATTTCTTGCACTTTGCATACCTATGCTCACTCTGTTTATTCCGTATTTGGCATAGTTGTAAAAGTCTTTTTCAAGATTTTTTGATGGGTTGCATTCTATGGTGATTTCGGCATTTTTGTCAATATCAAAATGTTCTTTTACTGCCGATAATATCTTGCCGATTAAGTTATAATCTAATATTGACGGAGTTCCGCCGCCAAAGTAAACCGTATCAAATTCACCGGTGTAATCGCCCATAGTTTTGATTAACTCATCTGTGTATTTCTCTGCAAGGCTTTCATCATATTTTACAGAGTAAAAATCACAATAGGGGCATTTTGATTTGCAAAAGGGAATGTGTATATAAAGTCCTGCTTTGTTTTTCATAATTCATTTCACCTAAAAAACAACCCGATAGCTTAACTACCGGGTGTTATTTATATTTTATTCGTCAGCTTCGGTTGAAAGAAGAACACGGTCATTATCGAATTCTTCACCGCCGGAAGTGATTTTGAATTTAGCAAGCAAGTCTGCTGTTGTAAGGTTTTTCTTTTCCTCACCCGATACATCATAAATGATTTTGCCCTCATTCATCATAATAAGCCTGTTACCTATATTGATAGCGTCTTTCATATTATGTGTAATCATAATTGTTGTAAGATTATCTCTTTCAACAATTTTTTCTGTAAGGTCAAGAACTTTTTTCGCTGTTTTCGGGTCAAGTGCGGCTGTATGCTCATCAAGAAGTAAAATCTTCGGCTTTTTAAGTGTAGCCATAAGCAGAGTGACAGCTTGCCTTTGGCCGCCTGAAAGTAATCCTACTTTTGATGTAAGCCTTGTTTCAAGGCCTAAATCAAGGCTTTTAAGTACATCTATATACTCTTCTTTTTCTTTTCTTGTAACGCCGAATTTTAATCCCCTGTGCTGCCCTCTTCTTTTGGCAAGCGCAAGGTTTTCAAGAATTTGCATATCGGCTGCAGTACCGTTCATAGGGTCTTGGAAAACTCTGCCGATATATTTAGCTCTTTTATGTTCCGGAAGCTTTGTAACATCAATTCCGTCAACTGTTATTGTGCCGCAGTCAACAGGGTAAACACCTGCTATCATATTAAGCATTGTTGATTTGCCCGCACCGTTGCCGCCTATAACAGTAACAAAATCACCCTCGTTTAATACAAGGTCAACACCGTTAAGTGCTTTCTTTTCGTTAATAGTGTTAGGGTTAAAAGTCTTGTGTACATTGCTGATTTTAAGCATTATTTGTTGCCTCCCTTCGATTTGATATGCTTTTGTGCATATTGACTTTTAATATAAGGGATACCAAGGAATATAGCAACAATAACAGCGGTAAGAAGCTTAAGGTCATCGGTATTAAGGCCGAGGTTGATTACAAATTGCATTACAATGTAGTAAATTATTCCGCCAAATGCAACTGCAAGAAGCCTGAGTGCAAAGTTTTTGAAAATCTTGCCGAAAATAACTTCACCAATAATAACAGCGGCAAGTCCGATTACGATAGCGCCTCTGCCCATATTGACATCTGCAAAGCCCTGATACTGTGAAAGAAGGCCGCCTGCAAGTGCAACAAGTCCGTTTGAAAGAATAAGTGCTACTATTTTGGTGAATTTAATGTTGATACCGTTAGCTCGTGACATATTTTGGTTACATCCGGTTGCACGGATTGAATGGCCGAGTTCGGTATCAAAAAACCAATAAAGAATTGCAATAATTGCAACAACAAATATTGCTACGATAATAATTGCCTTTGTAATATCGGTCATACTTGCGAGCACGTGATATTTATAAATTGAAAGTGCTTGGTTTGATTTGCCGAGTATTCTCAAATTTACGGAATACAGTGCAAGCTGCGTTAATATACCTGCAAGAATAGGCGGTATGCCAAGCAATGTGTTTAACACACCGGTAACAAGACCTGCCACACATCCTGCTATGAATGAAAGTAAAAGTGCAACATATACATTCATTCCGTTCATCATTGTAATAACTAAAACTGCACCGCCTGTTGCAAGCGTGCCGTCAACAGTTAAATCGGCAAAATCAAGTACCCTAAAAGTAATGTAAACGCCGATTGCCATTATACCCCAAATAAGACCTTGTGCTACTGCACCGGGAATGGCACTGATAAAAGCTCCCATAATATTTATACCTTTCAAATAAGTAATTTAAAGAGCAACAAGTATTAACTCATTGCTCTTTATTATTTTGATACTATTATACTTTAAACCGTTAAATTAGTCAATAGATGTTTATTATTTAGCTTCGTATGCCTGATAGTTTTCAGGGATATGAGCTTTGAACTTATCGGCTTGGTCTTTATTGTAGTAGTATGTGAGGCTTTCAGACTGCTGAATATTCATAGTAGCCGGGTCTGTACCCTTTGTAAGAATTTCGTAAGCCATAGCACCTGCTTTTTCACCGATTTCATAGAATGAAATTGAAAGTGTTGCTACTGCGTTTGTTTTGTTGAAAATACCTTCTTCGCCTGCGATGATTGGTACGCCTGCTTCTGTGCAAGCTGCATCAATAATGCCACCGTTATCTGCTGCTGTGTTATCGGTTGGAATGTAAATTACATCTGATTCCTTTGCAGCTTTCTTTGCTACTGATGAAATATCGTTTGAATCGGCAAAGGTGTAGAAGTTGCATTTAACACCTTTGGCCTCAAGTGCTTTTTTCACACCGTCAACCTGGTACTGTGAGTTTGCTTCTGCTGAGCAGTAGATTGCACCTACTGTTTTAGCATCAGGGAAGAGGTCAAGAATCATCTGTGCCTGATCAGCAAGAGGAGCAAGGTCAGAAGTACCTGTAACATTGATTCCGGTTGAGGCAGTAGGATCCATCTCAATGTCAAGCGCTGTGCCATAATCTGTTACAGATGTACCGATTACAGGGATTTTGCTTGCCGCTGTTGCTGTTGCAGCAGCCTGAAGTGCAGGTGTTGCATTTGCCAAAATAAGATCATAATTTGATGATACAAATTTGTTTACGATTGTTGCGCAGGTTGCTGAATCATTAGAAGCATTTTGATAATCAAAATTGATTGTTTTTCCGTCAGCCTTTGCAAGCGCATTAAGTTTATCTTGGAAACCTTTGGTTGCATTGTCAAGTGCGTCGTGCTGTGTAAGCTGGCAAATACCTACATTATATATGTCTTTGTCAACAGCCTTTTTATCATTTGAATTTGATGAGCAGCCTGCAAAAATACCGCCCACCATAAGCGCGGAAAGTGCAACTGCCGCTACTTTTTTAACTACTTTGTTCATAAAATATTTTTCCTCTCTGAATTTATGATTACTTTAGCACTTAAAAGTGCAAAAGTTTATGCTGTTAGTTTAGCACCTAAAAGCGTTAAAGTCAATACTTAACATTCTTTTTGTTAAACTGTTACAAAATTTCTGTTGTCTTTTAGTGCATAGTCACCATAAAAAAGCGGTAACTATAAAAATATAGTTACCGCTTTTGGCGTCCCAGAAGGGATTCGAACCCCCGACCTTTCGCTTAGGAGTATGGCTTACCATGTGATACACGGTTCGGATGTAACTTCCAATATCATCCCTTACGCAGAATGACTTGTAGTAAACGAACTTTATGGTGCAAAACACCTATTCTGACGCAGTTTTATGTGTCCGTTGGGTGGTCCTATTAGCAAATTCTTAGCAAGAGGACACCCAGCCAAAGCCGATTGCTACTGCCATTCTTCACTCCCTTAGTCAAAATGACAAGGTAAATACATGGAGGTTACTATGGACAAGAAAGAGAAAAAGTCACTGCCGGAACCGCGCACATATACCGTGGAACAGATTGCGGCCATGCTCAACATTGGCCGCACAACCGCATATCAGCTCGTCAAGCAGGAGGAGTTCAGGATCGTCCGCATAGGAAATGCGATCCGCGTTTCCAAGAAATCTTTTGACGAGTGGCTGGAAAGTTTGGAATTGTGAATATCGCAAGAAACGCCGTAGGCTCAAAAAACCTATGGCGTTTTTTTATACCCATTTTTGAAGGAGGCTGGCAATGAAACTGACAGAAGCAGAAAAGAGGATGGTGTTTCAGATTGAAAGTACCAATCAGAACGCTGCCCTGAATGAGATTTACATGACATGGCGCTATGCGCCGAACCCAGCAACGAAAGAAACGGCGGAAGGCCTTCTGGACAAGCTCCGCCCACTGTCGGATCAGGAGTGCATGGATTTGATCCGCAAGGTGCAGGCCGAATACCGTCTGCCGGAGAAAGCCCGCACCATCGGGGAAATGCTGGCAGAGGCCAGACAGCAATCCGGGGCGCAGAAGTTATCCGGCCATGACATTATGGCTTTGGAGCGTTTCGACCCGGCAACCAGACACATGATCGTCTTTGATGTTCTTACCCATGACTCGCCTGTTGGCTGGAAGGGTGAGAAAATGCGCCTGTTCCTGACCGACACCGGATACAGCAAGGCTTTGGAAAATCAGGAAAAGGGACATATCAAAATCCGTAACCATGCGAAGGTGCTTTCCGGCGATCTCCACTATGACCATAAAGACCGTGAGAGGTAGCCACCTGAAAAATGTATCAAAATCAGTGGGATATCTTCTGTTTCTTCCTCTGTGGCTTGCGTTCTGAACAGGGCGTGGATGTTTTCCCATGCGGGAGGCTATGGAGGCATACAGACGGATAAACCGCTCAAAATCAACACTTTTTATTTTCACAGGAAGGAGGTGCGAAGATGGCTGTTTTTCGTATTGAAAAGACCCGTGATTATACGGTCATGTCGAACCATCACTTGAAAGATCGGACGCTGACCCTGAAATCCAAAGGGCTGCTGTCCATGATGTTGTCGCTCCCTGACGAGTGGAATTACACCACCAGAGGTCTTGCGGCGATCTGCCGGGAAGGTGTGGACAGCATCGGTGCGGCATTGAAGGAGCTGGAAACCCACGGGTATATCCGGCGCACCCAGCTTCGGGATGAAAAAGGCAAGATCACGGATACCGAGTATGTCATTTACGAAATGCCTCAGTGCGAGCCGCCGTCAAGCCCAGGTACGCCTTTACCGGGTACGGCAAAGCCATATACGGAAAACCCGGATATGGGTATCCCGGATACGGCGGAACCGTGTACGGAAAACCCCGCACAATTAAATACTAATCAAACAAAGACTGATTTATCAAGTACGGAGATATCAAATCCTATCCAATCAAATCCCCCTACCCCCGCAGGGGCAAGGATGGGAACGGATCGGATGGGAGCCAGAGAATGTTATCGTGAAGTGATTTTGGATAACATCGAGTACAGCTATCTGGTGCAGGACAGCCATATCGACCGTGAGCAGCTTGACGAAATCGTTGACCTGATCGTGGATACCGTATGTTCTGCCCGCAAAGTCATCCGCATTGCCGGAGACGATTATCCGGCGGAGGTGGTAAAGTCCCGGTTTATGAAGCTGGACAGTTCCCATGTTCAGTATGTCATGGACTGCATGAAGGACAACACCACCTATGTCCGCAATATCAAGAAATATCTTCTGGCGGCGCTGTATAACGCCCCGACCACCATCAACAGCTACTATTCTTCCCTGGTGCAGCACGATATGTACGGGGACGGGCAAAGGGGGCGAGGCTAAATGCAGGAGGAAGTAACGCGGGGCGCCGTGACACTCATTGTTGACGGAGCCAAGCTAAGTGAGCAGGTCTTTGAAAAGGCCGTCAAAAAGTTCCTGGAGGAAATCCAGAAAAGCCAGAAGCCCAAAATCTACCGCGGCAGGCAGAGCCTTAAACAGCTTGCCAGCCAGAACGCCGGTCTTGCCAATATCGAGATCAGCGACAAGAATATCAAGGCTTTCTCCCGTGTGGCGAAGAAATACCATGTGGATTTTGCCTTGAAGAAGGACACCGCCGCCGAACAGCCCCGTTACCTGGTCTTTTTCAAAAGCCGGGACGCGGATGCCATCACAGCGGCATTTCAGGAGTTTGCCAGCCGGAAAATGAGCCGTGAGGAAAAGCCCTCCATCCGGGAGCGGCTGACCCAGGCGAAGGAACAGGCGGCGGAGAAAACGGAACACCGCACCATTGACCGGGAGAAAGTAAAGGTCAAAGATCGGAGCGTGCAGAGATGAATATGAAAAAACTGTTTTTGCTGAACCTTCCGTATCTTCTGTTCGTGTATCCCTTCGATAAGCTGGCACAGGCTTTCCGGCTTGCGCCCGGTGCTGACCTTTCCGGCAAGCTACTTTCTATCGGGGACGGCTTCACGGCGGCGTTTTCCTCCCCGTGGCTCAGTTTCCATCCCACGGACCTGCTAATCGGCATAGCGGGTGCGGTGATTCTTCGCATGGCGGTCTACCTGAAAGGCAAGAACGCTAAGAAGTATCGCCACGGGATCGAGTATGGTTCTGCCCGCTGGGGTACGGCGGCAGATATCGCTCCCTACATGGACAAGGACTTTTTCCAGAACATCCCCATGACGCAGACGGAACGGATCACGATGGCGAGCCGTCCAAAGCAGCCGAAGTATGCCAGAAACAAAAACATTCTGGTGATCGGCGGTTCCGGCAGCGGCAAGACGCGGTTCTTCTGCAAGCCGTCGCTGCTGCAAGCTCATTCATCCTATGTCTGCACCGATCCGAAAGGGACTTTGCTGCCGGAGATCGGCACTTTCCTGGAGCGGAAGAAATACCGTATCAAGTGCCTCAACCTGATAAACTTCCGAAAATCCATGAAATACAACCCACTGGCCTACATTCGGTCAGAGAAGGATATCTTAAAACTGGTGAACGCCCTGATTATGAACACGAAGGGCGAAGGCGAAAAATCTTCGGAAGATTTCTGGGTCAAAGCGGAACGCCTCTATTATTCCGCGCTGATCGGCTACATCTGGTACGAGGCCACGGAGGAAGAAAAGAACTTCATCACGCTTCTGGACCTTATCAATGCCAGTGAAGCCAGAGAGGACGACGAGACTTATCAAAGCCCGGTGGACCTGCTTTTTTCTCAGTTGGAGGAACGGGAGCCGGACCACTTCGCCGTGAAGCAGTACCGCAAATTCAAAATGGCGGCGGGCAAAACCTTAA
>OGGU01000219.1_pt1 | contig 50954 bp, 37 predicted proteins | sample 1571241 | NCBI WGS metagenome assembly OGGU01 (sample SAMEA2581934, study PRJEB24529) | metagenome | biome: Human gut stool | place: China | collected 2011
CCTCACTGCTGCCTCCCGTAGGAGTTTGGTCCGTGTCTCAGTACCAATGTGGGGGGTTAACCTCTCAGTCCCCCTATGTATCGTTGCCTTGGTGAGCCGTTACCTCACCAACCAGCTAATACAACGCATGCCCATCCATAACCACCGGAGTTTTCAACCAGAACCGATGCCGGTCCTGATGTTATGGGGTATTAGTACCAATTTCTCAGTGTTATCCCCCTGTTATGGGTAGGTTGCATACGCGTTACGCACCCGTGCGCCGGTCGCCACCAGTGTATTGCTACACCGTGCTGCCCCTCGACTTGCATGTGTTAGGCCTGCCGCTAGCGTTCATCCTGAGCCAGGATCAAACTCTCCATTGTAAAAAAATAATGTATTGTTAGAGTCCTGACTATTCGTTTATCCTTTAAAAGGAAATTGACAGATAAATACTACAATTTTTCTCTCAAAATATAACCAGTAATTCAAAGAACCAGTTTAAAAAAGCTTCGCATTTTGGTTGCGAAAGGGATTGCAAAGATAAGTGTTATTTTTGAATCCACCAAATCTTTTTTAAAGATTTTTTTCCGCGGCCTCTTGCGAGACATTTGCGAAAGGGACTGCAAAGATAAGTAATCTTTTTCAAATCTCCAAAAACTTTTTCAAGAACTTTGCATCTTATTGAAATTCAGCACACAAAACCATCTCAAGCTCCTTTATTGTAAACCCTCGACTTATTTGTAAGAACCGGTATTTCTCAAACGCGGATGCAAAGGTAGCGACTTTTTCCGAACCTGCAAATATTTGCGCATCTTTTTTTGAAAAATCTTCAATTTTACCCGATAAAGCCGATACTACCTATATATATTAATAGAGGCAGAAAAACAGCGGCTCCGCACGGAACCGCCGCAGGACATACCGGGGAGGAAAGCCGGTCAAAGCCATCCGCCGTTGGCGGCCAGTCCGGCACGGGAAACGACGGCGAATTCGCGCACGAACTCCGTATCGCCCGACACCGCGCTTATCCGAAGCATGGAAGTTCCCGGTTCGGGACAGTCGAAAGTGATCTTCATACCGTCGAACACCGCCTTCGAAGAGGACAGCCCCAGGTTGCCCGGCGATGCGAACGACGCGGCAGTCAGCGCAACCCGGCTCCGGTCGCCCCCGAAATAACGCGCGAAGTCCACGGTCACCGGCTCTCCGGTCCTCACATAGACGGCGGGAGTCCCCTTGACGGCAAACAGCAGTTTCAGGGCGTCGATACAGCCTCCGCCCATTTTATTCTTATAGACGGCCATATCGGCAATAGGCCCCAGCTCCCCGTCCTTCGAGCCGGCGAAGCAGTCGTCGATGCCGTAAACGGAACTCAATAGCAGGGCCTTGAATTCGGCAGGCGTATATTTCTTTCCGTTCTGCGCCGCATAAGCAAGCCCCAGGGCCGCAACGCCCGAAACGTGCGGGCACGCCATCGAAGTCCCCTGCATAAAACCGTAGCCGTACATCCCGCCATCCTTGCGTCCGTCCTGATAAGCGATCGCATCGTCGCAGAGGATCGTGCTCAAAATCTGCGCATTGCTATAAAAGACCGTCCTCCCGTCGGAAGCGGTCCGCGTCGTCTTTCCGGAATAGCGGTCGCCTCCCGGGGCCGCGATGTCGACCCACGGTCCGTAGTCGGTATAATAGGCCGGGCGGAAACTCCAGTCCATCGCCCCGACGGCGATCACCGGATCGTAGGCGGCCGGATAGATCCGGACGTCGCCGTAAACGTCGCCCTCGTTGCCGGCGGCGAAAATCACAAGCCCGCCCTGCAACGGGGAGTTCGGGTTCCGGGTCCCCGCCCCGCGGACAAAGGTGTCGATGGCGTCGCGCATGATGCCATAATTGCTCTTCCACTCCCGCTCGAACTCCTCGGGGGTGATCTTCGTGCCGTCCGCCGTTTCGAGATTGTATCCCCAACTGTTCTGGGCGATGATCGCACCGTTGGTCCAGGCATATTCGAAGGCCTTGACCGTCGGGTTTCCCTTGCCGCCGGTCGTGCTGTTGCCCATGATCTGGCACGACATGATCCGCACGCCGCCGCTGTTGCTCCGCCCGCCGGCGATGCCGCAAACGCCCCGGCCGTTGTTGTTCACGGCGGCGATGACGCCTGCGACATGCGTTCCGTGGTCCGCGTATTCCGGATTGCGGTCATCCCCGCCGACCGACTTCCAGTCGAGTTCGGGGGTGTCGTCCCAGAAATTATAGCCGTGTTCCTGCGAATTCTTCGGATTCGACCAGATGTTCGCCCGCAGGTCGGGATGGGTGATCTGCACGGGTTCGTCGATCACCGCGACGATAACCTCCTCGCTGCCCGTGCAGAGCTGCCAGGCATCCAGCAGGTCGATGTCGGCCCCCGCCTCCGGCTTGACGGCGACATCCGGAAAGAGGCCTCCGCCCGGGTTGTCGTAATTCCACTGAAAAGGCAGCATCGGATCGTTCATCGCCTTCGCGGCGCGGGTCTCGCCCACACGGGAAAACATGCCCTCGGAAGCCGGAACGGCAGGGCCTTCGCTCATCGGACGGATATAGCGGGGATCAATCCCGTACTCCACGACCGCAACGCCGGGCAACGCCGCCAGCCGCTCGCCGACCTCGGAGAGTTGAATTTCGTCGTCGAACGCGATCGTATACCAGCGGTTGATGCCCGTCTGCTCGTAAACGTCCTCCCACTCGGGATTGTATGCGACGACACGTTCGAAACGCCCGGCGTCGATTTCATGCAGGATTGCGTCGATGCCGCCGACACCCGAACGGGTCGCGACACCGCTGCGTGTCGCGGGCCGCTGCGCCTGCGCAGCGGCAACCGCCTGTGCCGTTTCGGGCGACAGCTTTACGGAAAGACTCCCCCGCAACGCCAGCCGCGAAGTCGGGGAACCCAGCTCCCGGGCCTTCCGTCCGCCATTGCCGCCGGCAGAGTCCGCAGGCTCTTCCGTACAGGCAAATACCGCCAACAGCCCGCAGAGGAGTAGCAATTTTTTCATAGATCGTCAAACTTTTCGATTTTCCAAAGATATGATTTTTCCGCCAAAGTGCATGACCCGGGAGGTAAAATCGCCCCGGAGTTCCAAAAAAGGAGATTTTTTTACTATTTTTGCAACCGAATACCACTACGATTATGAATTTCAAGAAAATATCGCTGCTCATCGTGCTGCTGCTCATCGCAGACCAGGCGCTCAAAATCTGGATCAAGACCCACATGCACCTCGACGAGTCGATCGTCGTCTTCCCCGACTGGTTCCAGCTGCGGTTCATCGAGAACAACGGCGCGGCCTTCGGCATGCACATCGCCTCGCGCGGAGGCTTCGACTGGGGCAAGCTGCTGCTGGGCGTCTTCCGGATCGTCATGGTCGGATTCATCGGCTGGCTGATGCACCACCTCTGCACCAAACGCCAAGACACGCCCAAGGGAGTGATCGTCGGCCTCGCGCTGATCTTCGCCGGCGCCATGGGCAACATCCTCGACAGCGCATTCTACGGATTGATCTTCTCCGAATCGACGCCCTACACGGTGGCTCAATTCGGGGGGCACTACGCCGGGTTTATGATGGGCAAAGTGGTCGACATGTTCTATTTCCCGCTGTTCCAATGGAACGGCGTACCCCGCCTGCTGCGGTTTCTGGTCGACAGCAACAACTATTTCTTCGGCGCGATCTTCAATCTGGCCGATGCCTACATCTCGGTGGCAGTCGTCTATCTGCTTCTGTTTCAGCACAAGTTCTTCAGCAAGTAGATTTTTTTTGAAAAAAGAGTTGGTGTTTCAGAAAAAAGTATTACTTTTGCACACCGCAATTCCAGAAATGCCCAGGTGGCGGAATAGGTAGACGCGCACGTTTCAGGTGCGTGTGCCGCAAGGCGTGCAGGTTCGATTCCTGTCCTGGGCACAAAAAATCCCGTTAGAGGAAACTCTGAGGGGATTTTTCTTTTTCCGTGTCCGCATCGTGTCCGCAATTTCATGGAGAAGGGCTCTGATTTTTCCCTGCCAGAAAGACAAAACCAGATTATTTTTGTAATTTTGTATAAACCGATTCCAAACAAACGACGAACTATCCAGATTCTGATGTAATCCCTATGTTTACAATCAGAGTTGACTGCGATGAAAGCGGATAGATGAAAAAGCTATCGAGATTTTGGTTAGATTAAAGTTGCGAGACCTTTACTAACTAAAACGACGATAGCCATGAGAGAACGAAGAAATGAAATTATTTCAAAGGACAAAAGATTTATGTAGGAATCGACGTCCATTTGAAGAGTTGGTCGGTAACGGTCTTGTCCGCGACCTCTGTACTGAAGAAATTCAGTCAAAATCCGGCCCCGGAAGCGTTGCACGGATTTCTGACGAGGAGTTTATCCGGGAGCCGAGTATCATTCGGTGTACGAAGCGGGCTTTTGCGGATTCTGGATACACGAACGCCTGACGGCATTGGGGATCGACAACATCGTGGTCAACCCGGCCGACGTACCGACCAAGAGCAGCGAAAAGCTGCGTAAGAGTGACGCCGTGGACAGCGGCAAGCTGGCGCGGAGTTTAAGAGCCAACGAACTGAAAGGCATTTATACGCCGGACAGTGTATCGTTGGAAATGCGTTCCTTGATAAGATTGAAGAACTCGATCACCAAAGACACGACCCGTCAGAAGAACCGGATCAAGTCCCAGTTACGGTGTTTAGGCATCGGGATTCCGCAGGAGTTCCTCGAACCTTTCTCCAACTGATCGAAACGCTTTTTCGCATGGCTGAAAGAGGTTGAGACACTCACTCCGAGCGATCGTCAGGCCCTCGACATTCAGCTCCGGCATCTGGAGGAACTACGCCGTCAGAAGTTGGAGATGACACGGGCTTTACGGGCCTTGGCCAAGGCGGACCGATTCCGCGAACCGCAGCGGTTGATTATGAGCGTTCCGGGGTTCGGGCAGACTACGGGAATGGCGTTTCTGTCGGAGATATGCGACATAACCCGTTTCCGCAATGCCGAACAACTGGCCGCCTATATCGGGATGATCCCGATGTGCCATAGCAGCGGAGAGAAAGACGGAACAGGAGACATTACCGTGCGAAAACACGCCGTCATGCGCTGTAATCTGATAGAGGCTGCATGGGTGGCTATACGCCAAGATCCCGCGATGAATCTGTTTTATACAGAACAATGCAAGCGGATGCCCAAGAGCAAGGCCATCGTAAAGGTCGCCCGCAAACTGGTAAATAGACTATACTTCGTGTTGAAACACCAGACCGAATATGTCAATAGTGTCGTGTCATAAGCAACCCCTTCCGGTAAACGGATTTTCCCAGAGAGAATACTACATATTGCGTGCGGCTTTGGAGTCCGCTTAATGTAAAATGCTCCTCTGGCCTTTGTAAACTAATACAGGAACATGCGGCAGAATACTGACCGCTGTGGAAAGTCTGTCTACCGAAGGATTTTTACGGGTTCTGAAATCACGGCTTTCGCAAGAGCCAAAGGTCAAAGCACATCGTGACTCCGCACCGACTCGATCGAAGGCCGGCGGAGACACGCTGTGCCTTGACCTTTGGCCGGGAAACTCATCAAGAATCGCAATGTATTGCAAATGAAATAAAAACAAATTTAACCGAAAACTTTGATCCAGATTTATTTGGATTGTAACAGGAAACGGCAGCATGGGGCCGGAACATTGTCCCCGGTCTCGTAGACCAATGAAATTTCGGACTTATTCCATGCTCTGATGTCTTTATTTCCTCAAAGTTATAATCATTAAAGTGAATATACGAATGACACTCCTGATCAGCATCGAATACCGTACCCGCTGGGGCGAACAGCTCGTACTCCGCCTCGGCAAGCGGCGCATCGCCCTGCAATACGCCGACGGCGGCGTCTGGACCTGCGCCGTAGAGCGGTACGCCCCTGCGGCGCAGCCGGCAGAATACCGTTACGAAGTCGAGCGCGAGGGCGTGTGCATCCGCAGCGAATGGCGGCCGCACACGCTGCGGATCCCGTCCCGGGAGGGGGTGCGTACGCTGCGCATTCGCGACCGCTGGCAGGAGATGCCCTCCGACACGCCGTTCTACTCCTCGGCATTCACCCGGGGCATCTTCGGCCGCGGGAAAACCGGTAATCCGAAGAAAGCAGCCGGCAACATCACCCTGCGCGTCATCCTGCCCACCCTGCGGCCGGACGAAACGCTCGCCGTCGCCGGCAGCGGCCGTGAACTGGGCGACTGGAAACGAATCGTCCCGATGGACGACAGCCGCTTCCCGGAATGGGAACTCACGCTACATACCGCACACCGGTTCGAATACAAATTCCTGATCGCCGACCGCAAGACCCTCACCCCCATCCTGTGGGAGGAGGGTGCCAACCGCACCTGGGGCGAACTGCCCGGCGCCGGCGAACACGCCCTCGACGCCGCGGCGTACCCGCGGTTCCCCGAACGCAGATGGCAGGGCGCCGGGACGGCGATCCCGGTCTTCTCGCTCCGTACGGAAGAGGATTTCGGCGTCGGTGAGTTCTACGACCTGAAACGGCTCATCGACTGGGCGGCCGCCACCGGGCAGTGCGTCATCCAGGTACTGCCGATCAACGATACCACCATGACCGGTACATGGGAAGACTCCTACCCCTACAACGCCAATTCGACCTTCGCCCTGCACCCGCAGTTCATCCGGCTGCCGGCCGCGGGCGTCGTGGAGGACGACGAGTACCGCACCCTGCGCAACGAACTGAACGCACTCCCCGAAATAGACTACGAACGGGTCAACCGGCACAAACTGCGGCTGCTCCGCCGGGCGTTCGAACGCCACGGAACCCGCACTGCGGCACGCCGCGACTACAAGGACTTCATCGCCGCCAATAGACACTGGCTCATCCCCTATGCCGCCTTCTGCACGCTGCGCGACGAAACGGGCACGCCCGACTTCACCCGCTGGGGCGGCTTCGCCCGCTATGACCGCAAAACCGTCGACGCCTACTGCCGCAGCCACAACCGCGACATCGCATTCCACTGCTATGTTCAATACCACCTGCATACGCAGTTGTCCGAGGTCTGCGCCTACGCCCGCGCCCACGGCATCGTCCTCAAGGGCGACCTGCCCATCGGCATCAGTCGCACGAGTGTCGACGCATGGCTCTACCCACACCTGTTCCACATGGACTCGCAGGCCGGGGCTCCGCCCGACGCATTCTCGGCCGTCGGGCAGAACTGGGGATTCCCGACTTACAACTGGGCACGCATGGCACGCGACGGCTACGCCTGGTGGCGGGCACGCATGGCCAAGATGGCCGAATACTTCGACGCCTTCCGCATCGACCATATCCTCGGCTTCTTCCGCATCTGGGAGATTCCCGTACATGCCGTTCACGGCCTGCTGGGCTATTTCAATCCCGCCCTGCCCTACTCCGCCGACGAACTGCGCGGCATGGGCTTCGATACGGCCGGGGGACGCTTCACCGTTCCCGCGCCCGACGACCGGATGCTCGGCGAACTGTTCGGCGAGCTGGCCGACGAAGTGCGCACGACCTGCATGAAGGAGGGCCGGTTGCTGCCCGCCTATGCCACCCAGCGCAAGGTCGCAGCCCGCTTCCCGGGCGACGACGAACGCCAGACCCGGCTGCGGGAAGGGCTCATGGCATTGCTCGACGACGTGCTCTTCATCGAAGACCCGCGCCGCAAGGGCTATTTCCACCCCCGCATCGCCCCCCACTCGACGCACGCCTACCGCCGGCTCGACGGAGAGCGCCGTGCAGCTTTCGACCGGCTCTATACCGACTTCTTCTACCACCGGCACAACTGTTTCTGGCAGGAATCCGCCCTGCGCAAGCTCCCGGTGCTCCTCTCGGCGACCGAGATGCTGACCTGCGGCGAAGACCTGGGCATGATTCCCGACAGCGTCCCCGAGACGATGCACGAACTGCAAATCCTCTCGCTCGAAATCCAGCGCATGCCCAAGACGCCGGGGGAACTCTTCGCCGACCCGGCGCACTACCCCTATTTCTCGGTCTGCACCACTTCGACGCACGACATGAACCCGCTGCGGGCATGGTGGGAGGAAGACCGCGAACTCACGGCGCGCTTCTACCACGAAGCACTCGGCATCGGGGGCGACGTTCCCTATTTCTGCGAGCCGTGGATATGCCGGCGCATCCTCGACATGCACCTCAATTCCCCGGCGATGCTCACCATCCTGCCGTTGCAGGACTGGTTCTCGACCGACGGGGAACTGCGCTACCCCGACCCGGCCAAGGAACGCATCAACGTCCCGGCCGTCGCCCGATACTACTGGCGTTACCGAATGCACCTCCCGCTCGAGGAACTGCTGCACAAGGAGACTTTCAACGAGTCGCTGCACGACATGATCGCCTGCAGCGGGCGCCGCTGACGGGCAGACTGCGGCAGCGCCGACCCCGGCCGCAAAAATAAGGGGCGCCCCGGAATTTCCGGAGCGCCCCTTTTATCATGCCGCCGCGCCATCCTCCCGGGTGCCCCTGCGGAAACCTTCCACGGGAATCCCTTCCTGGGATCTCTCAACCGAAGCCCTCGAAGGACGCCTCCGGAGGAACGCCCGCAGCATGATCCTTCAAAGTGAACTTTCAGTCCTCGGCGGAAAATTCCAGAGGAACTCCTCTGCGGAACTCCCCTCTCCCGCCGGAACCGGAGCCCCCGCCCGCCGCAGGAACGGTAACCCGGAAGGCCGGAGGACAAAACCCGGAAACGGAGGGGGGGGCCGAAGACCTGCCCGTCGCGACCAAGGCTCAGCCATTCCCCTCCAGCCACTTCAGGAAGTCGTCGACCCGCGACCGGCTCACCACCATCTCGAACTCCGGACGCGGACGTGCCGTGATCTTCAGCCGGTTGCCCAGGTATTTCACGATGCTGACGATCGCCGGCATGGCGATGATGCAGCTGCGCGATATGCGGAAAAACCGCCCGGGATCCAGTTCGTCCGAAAGGACGTCGAGCGACTGATCCATGATGTAGCGGTTGTTGTCGTTCGTGACAAGGTAGGTGTTTTTCTCTTCCGAGTAGAAATAGGCGATGTCGGTGGTCTGCACCGGGACGATCCGGTCGTTGAAACGCACGACATAGCGCTGTTTGTATTCGCGCGGGCTGCGGATTGCGTTCAGCAATACGTCGGGGTCGATGCCCCCGCTCCGCACACGGCAACGTTCCACGGCACGCCGCAGCGCCGCGAGGTCGATCGGTTTGAGCAGGTAGTCGATGCTGTTGACCTCGAACGCCCGCACGGCGTAATTGTCATATGCGGTGGTCATGATGACCCGCGCCGTTACGTCCGCCTGGCGGAATATCTCGAAGCAATCCCCGTCGGAGAGTTCCACGTCCATGAAAATCACATCGGCACTGTTCCCCGGCGTGCGCAGCCAGAGCACCGTTTCCCTGACCGAGCCGGTCGTCCCGACGATCCGTACGTCGGGAAAATGCTGGGTCAGCGCTCGCGCCAGGTTTGCCTGGGCCATCATTTCGTCTTCTACGATCAGTACGTTCATATTACAGCAACGGTAAGGTGACACAATATTCGGTATCGGTACGGCGTATCCCGATCGGGATGCCCGACAGGTCGAGGTACTGCTGGCGGATGTAGTTCAGCCCCACACGGGTCGAGGGGTTGCCGGATACCTTCAGCTGAAGGTTGTTCGACACCGTCACGGCCTCGGCCACGGCGACGATGCGGATCACCAGCGGCCGGTCGGCCCCCACCGAGTTATGCTTGATGGCGTTTTCGATCAGCAACTGCACCGAGCAGGGCAGGACATGGCGGTTCATGGCCTCATCCGAAATGTCGGTCTCCACGCGGAACCCTTCGGGGAAACGCACCTGTAACAGGTCGACGTACATCCCCACGAAGGCCATCTCCTCGCGCAGGCGCACGAGTGTCTCCTCCTCGTTCTGGAGCATGTAACGGTAAATGCCCGCCAGTTTATGGATGTAGGCGCTGGCCTGCTCCGTGCGCTGCTCGCAGACCAGGCAGTCGAGGATATTGAGCGAGTTGAACAGGAAATGGGGGTTGACCTGCTGTTTGAGTTTCATGTAACGGAACTGCGCCTGGTGCGCCTTGCCGCGCTCGGCACGCAGCACGGCACGTGCGACCAGGGCGTAATCGACCATAAATACGACCGAATAGAGGGTCACCTCGACCAGCAGGGTGACGATCCACAGTTGCAGGAACTCCCGTGCGGTGAACGAGCGGTCGAAGGCGAACGGCAGGTGCAGCCCCGTAATGAGCGCCACGCAGGCCGACGTGAGCAGCACGAACAGAAGGAAGGCCGCGATTTCGGCGATCGGGCCGTGTCGGGTTTCACGCCTGCGCGTATGCCGGACATAGATGATATTGACGCACAGCAGGATAATCAGTGCCGCGGAATTGGAAGCCAGCAAGTCGGCCATGTGGTAGAGGCGGTCTGTGGAAAAGGAGGGCGAGGCGAAAAGCTCGACATAGGCCAGCCTCAGCACGAAAATCACCCCCACGGCCAGCAGCAGCAACCCGATGCGGGGCGTCCAGGCCGAGGAGCGGCTCGCCGTGTCGTCGCCGCGGCGGAACAACTTGGTGAACCACACGATGCTCCAGCCCAGGATCTCGGTGGTGATGAAGGTCGAGACGGCATGCACCACGGGCGGGGCGTGCAATAACAGCTCGATCAACTGCGCACCGCCCGTACCCAGCAGGTAGCCGATCACGTTGACGACGATCACGCTGGCAGCGGTGAACTCCACGTTCAGTCCCCGTTTGAGGCAGATCAGCACGATCAGCACGATCGTCAGCAGCGTCAGCACCAACTCGTCGTTGATCCCCGCCAGATGGCACGAAAGGGCGACCACGGCATGGAGCACGGCGAACAGGTGGATGATTCCGGACACTTTGAGCGATCGCATATAGGCTGACTGAGGCTGTATTAAAGTATATACGGGTTTCGTTTATTACGAATAAAGGTAGTGTTTTTCCGCGGAAATTCCAAATCGTCCCCCGCGGGCTACCGTTCGTCGCAAAAATCCGCCCGTTCATCCGGCTGAACCTTCCGTTCGTCGCCCTGCGGTTCGCCGTCCGGATTTTTTTATTAAAATTTGTATAACCTGAAAACCAACCGAAAAACCGAAATGACCAAGCCTAAACTCTCATTTTGGCAGATTTGGAACCTCAGCTTCGGCTTCCTCGGCGTGCAGATCGGATATTCGCTCCAGAATTCCAACACGTCGAGCATCTTCGAATCGCTGGGGGCAGATGTCAGCCACCTGAGCTACTTCTGGCTGGCGGCACCGCTGGCCGGCATGATCGTCCAGCCCATCGTGGGGCTTTTTTCCGACGGCACCTGGACGCGCTGGGGCCGCCGCATCCCCTACATCCTGGGCGGGTCGCTGATCTCGGCGCTGGCGCTGGTGCTCATGCCCAACTGCCCCAAACTGCTCGCCTTCGCCCCGCTCGCCATGGGGGCTTTCATCCTGCTGTTCATGGATTTGTCGTTCAACGTCACGATGCAGCCCTTCCGGGCGCTGGTGGCCGACATGCTCGACGATTCGCAGAAGACACAGGGCTACGTGGTACAAACCTTCCTGATAAACCTCGGTGCGGTCGTCGGCGCTATCCTGCCGCTCGTCATGACATGGCTCGGCGTGTCGGACGAGGCCGCTCCGGGGCATGTTTCGCCGCACATCGCCTACTCCTACTATGCCGGGGGCGCGATCCTGCTGCTCACGGTGCTCGTCACCTCGTTCAAGACACGGGAATATCCGCCCGGGGAGTTCGCCCGCTACAACAACCTCTCCGAGGAGGACGCCAAACCGATGAGCTTCGTCGGCCTCATGCGCAACGTCCCCGGCGTGATGGTGCGGCTGGGCGTCACGCAGTTCTTCTCGTGGGCGGCGCTCTTCCTGATGTGGACTTACCTCAAACCCGCCATCACGGGTGTAGTCACCGACCATGCCACGGGCGAAGTGCTCTCGGCCGGCGCCACGCAGACATGGGTCGGCGTGCTCAACGGCACCTACCCCATCCCCGCCTGCATCGCCGCCCTGTTCCTCGGGCGCGTCGCCGCGCGCTACGGCAACAAACCCGTCTACGCTGCCTGCCTGCTCGCCGGGGCGCTGGGCTTCGCGGGGTTGTGCCTGCTGCACGACCAGTACGCGCTGATGCTCCCGATGGTGGGGATCGGCATCGCCTGGGCGGGCATCCTCGCCATGCCCTACGCCATCCTGTCGCGCGCGGTCGAGCCACGCCGCATGGGCGTATACATGGGTATCTTCAATTTCACGATCACCGTCCCCCAGATCGTCATCGGACTGACCGGCGGTGCCATCGTCAAGTACTGCTTCGCCTCCGATGCGGCCGACATGCTGGCGCTCGCCGGGGTATTCATGCTGCTGGCCGCCGTGTCGGTCTTCCTGGTCAAAGAACACAAGGCCCAATGACCTACAATCCATAAAATCAACTTATAAACTAACCAAAATTCTTATGAAACGATTTTTAACTATGTGTGCGGGTATCTTGCTCATATGTCAATTTACCCCCCCCCTCACGCTGGCGCAAAACGCTGGTTATGAGGTAAAAGGCGTAGTTGTCGACAAGTCCGGGATGCCGATCCTGGGCGCTACCGTCGTCGAAAAGGGCACGACCAACGGTGTCTCGACGGGCATCGACGGCGACTATGCCATCCGCGCCGCCGGCCCCGAGTCGGTCATCGAGGTCAGCTATGTCGGTTACAAGACCGTCAGCCTGGTGGCCAGTTCGTCGCTGCTGGCGCACCTCACGCTCGAAGAGGATGCCATGGGTATCGACGACGTGGTGGTGATCGGCTACGGTACGGTCAAGAAGAACGACATGACCGGTTCGGTCGTGGCGATCAAGGCCGAAGAGTTCAACCGCGGCGCCGTGGTCTCCACACAGGACATGCTCAAGGGTAAGGTTCCGGGCGTGCATATCATCCCCGGCGACGGAGGCCCCGGATCGAGCGCCACCATCCGCGTGCGCGGTGCGGCTTCGCTCAACGCCTCGAACGACCCGCTGATCGTGATCGACGGGGTGCCCATCGCAGTCGACGGCGGCAAGGGTATGGCCAACCCGCTGGAGACGATCAACCCCAACGACATCGAATCCTTCACCGTGCTCAAGGACGCTTCGGCGGCGGCCATCTACGGTTCGCGCGCCTCGAACGGCGTCATCCTCGTCACCACCAAGAAGGGGCGCGGCAACACGCCCCGCGTATCGTACAGCGGCAGCGTGAGCGTCCAGACCAACTCCGACGAGCTGCCCGTGATGTCGCCCGGCGAGTTCCGCACCTACATCGACCAGGTATACCCCGCAGGTACGACCACGGGCGACAAGGTGCAGTCGATGCTCGGCGACAAGAACACCAACTGGCAGGACTTGGTCTTCCGCACCGCCATTTCGCATGACCACAACGTCAGCCTGATCGGCAACATCAACGATAGGATGCCCTACCGCGCATCGGTGGGCTACACCAACCAGCAGGGTACGCTCGAAACATCGAAATACGAACGCGGGACGCTCGACCTGAGCCTCTCGCCCAACTTCTTCGACAAGCACCTCACGGTCAACCTCAACGCCAAGGGCGTCATCACGTCGCAGCGCTACGCCTCGGGCGGCGTGGTGGGTTCGGCGGCCTTCTTCAACCCCACGATCGACCCCTATTTCCGCAACGACGACGGTTCGATCGACTACACGACCACCAACGGATACTGGAACTACGGATCGGGCCGCGGCGAGGACTTCACGCCCAACACCCTGCTGGGCGCAGGCCCGCTCTCGCAGCTCTACGACCGCGACAATACGGCGCGTGCCAAGCGTTTCATCGGCAACGCCCAGATCGACTATAAGGTTCACGGCTTCGAGGCGCTGCGCTTCAACCTCAACCTCGGCCTCGACGTATCGAGCGCCAAGACCTACGACGGCGTGAACCCCGGCTCGTTCCAGGCATACACCGACACCGAGGCCCGCGGCTGGGGACAGTATTCGTGGACGACGAACTTCCGCCGCAACCAGCTGCTCGAATTCTACGCCAACTTCAATAAGGAGTGGGGCATCCACCACCTCGACGTGATGGCCGGTTATTCGTGGCAGCATTTCTACAGCTCCGACCACTCGGTATCCTATTTCAACGAGACGCACGAGCAGAAGGGCGAGGATTCGCGCTACCCGTTCAACCGCCAGGAGAATTATCTGCTCTCGTTCTACGGACGCCTGAACTATTCGATCGCCTCGAAATACCTCTTCTCCTTCACACTGCGTGACGACGCCTCATCGCGTTTCTCGAAGGATACCCGCTGGGGCCTCTTCCCTTCGGGCGCCTTTGCGTGGAACATCGCCGAGGAGAATTTCCTGAAGGATTCGCGTGCCGTCTCGGCCCTCAAGCTGCGCGTCAGCGTGGGGCAGACCGGGCAGCAGGAGATCGGCTCCAATTATCCCTACCTGGCGCGTTACTACATGTCGACCGACGTCTATAAGACCTATTACATGGGCAGCGCCGGGCACATGTTCTACCTCACGCCGGGCGCCTACGACCCCAACATCAAATGGGAGACCACGACGACCTACAACGTCGGCCTCGACTTCGGGTTCCTCGGCGGGCGCATCAACGGCAGCGTCGACTGGTACCTGCGTCAGACGGACGACCTCCTGAACAACGTCATCACCCCCATGGGCTCGAACTTCGGCAACACGGTGCTCACCAACATCGGCTCGATGGAGAACAAGGGCGTGGAGTTCAACCTGAATTTCATCCCCGTGCAGACCAAGGACTGGAACCTCACGGTCGGCTTCAACGGCACGTTCCAGCACACCGAGTTCACCAAGCTCAACAACACCGACGACCCCGACTACGCCATCCAGGTGAGCAGCATCACCAAGGGTACGGGCAACCTGCTCCAGCGCCACATGGTGGGTTATGCACCCTACACCTACTACTGCTTCCAGCAGGTTTACGACCAGGACGGCAAGCCGATCCAGAACGCATTGGTGGATCGCAACAAGAACGGCCAGATCGACCAGGGCGACCGTTACATGACCGACAAGAGCCCCAACCCCGACTTCTTCTACGGCATCAGCCTCAAGCTGAGCTACAAGAACTGGGACTTCGGCTTCAACGGCCACGGTTCGGCGGGCAACTGGGTCTTCAACGACTTCGCCTCGGCCAACTCGACGTCCAACATCGACATCAACGCCGGCAACCTGCCCAACTTCGCACGGCTGGTCAAGAAGACCGGCTTTACGAAGGCCAACAGCGGCGAGCAGTGGTATTCGGACATGTTCCTCGAAAACGCTTCGTTCTTCCGCATGGACGACATCAACCTCGGGTACACGTTCAACAAGATTGGCAACTGGAAGGGCTCGATGCGCGTCGCCTTCGGCGTGCAGAACGTATTCGTCATCACCGATTACAGCGGCGTAGACCCCGAAATACCGGGCGTCAACGGCATCGACGGCTCGATCTGGCCGCGCCCGCGCACCTATTCGCTGCGTCTGAATGTAAACTTCTAAAAACGAACGAACCATGAAAATCGACATAAAACATTTCGCCTTGGCGGCGGCAGGCGCAACGATGCTGCTCACTTCGTGCATCGGGGATCTCGACACCCTGCCCCTCAACCCGTCCGACTCGACCTCGGAGACCGTCTACGGGAAAGACGAGAACGGCTACCTGGCCGGGCTCACCAAACTCTATTTCAATTTCGTCTCGAACGACACCACCGACCTGCAGGTCAGCGACGGCGGCGCCTCGGAGCTCGTCCGCGCATTCTGGACGATCCAGGAGGTTACGGCCGACGCCTGCAAATGCGCCTGGAAGAACGACGCCTGGGTTCGCGCCATGAATACCGACACGTGGTCCGACGCCGACAACGACGCGACCTACGCCGTCTACGTACGTACGTTGCAGGGCATCGCCTACGTGAACGAGTACCTGCGCCAGACCGCCTCGGACAAACTCTCCGACCGCGGCGTGAGCAGCGAACTGGCCGCCAGGATCCAGAGCTTCCGTGCCGAGGCCCGTTTCCTGCGCGCCTATTTCTACTGGATCGCCCTCGACGTGTTCGGCGACGTGCCGTTTACGACCGAGACCTCGCCCTTCGGCGGCGGTGTGAACCCCAAACAGGCCTCGCGCAAGGATGTCTTTGACTACTGCATCTCGGAGCTGACCGACCTGGCTTCGGACGAAAGCGCGATGCCTGCCGCACGCTCGAACTACCCGCGTGCCGACAAGGGTGCGGTCAACGGCCTGCTGGCCCGCATGTACCTCAATGCCGAGGTTTATGCCGGCACCCCGATGTGGACGGAGGCCAAATCCGCCTGCGAAGCGATCTTCGGCATGGGCTACTCGCTCTGCCCGGAGTATTCCGACCTCTTCCGCGGCGACAACGGCGAGAACGCCGACGCCCTGAAGGAGATCATCTTCGGCGTGGCATACGACGCCGAGCAGACGCAGTCCTACGGCGGCACGTCGTACCTGACGCTGGCAGCCATCGCCGCCACCGACGTGACGGCCGAACAGAAGATCAACGGCGTGAACAACGGCTGGGCCGGCATCCGCGTACCCTACGAATACGTACAGAAATATTTCAACGCCCGCAACGCGGACTACACCACGGGCGAATATACGGTCAACGACAAACGCGGCGGAATGTTCTACATCAAAGGCCGCCAGGAGTCGATGAACGATGCGCTCTATGTCTTCCTCAACGGGTGGACTTGCCTCAAGTTCAACAATATCCCCCACGACATGACCAACGACGAATTCCTTGCCACGGCTGCATCGAAGGCATACAGCGACATCGACTTCCCGATGATCCGCCTGGGCGAGATCTACCTGATCTACGCCGAGGCCTGCATGAACCTGGGACAGGCCAACACCGCGCTGCCGAAGCTCAAGGAGCTGACCGACCGCGCCGGGGTATCGGCCCCCTCGTCGGTCACGGCCGACTACCTGCTCGAGGAGCGTGCCCGCGAGCTGATGTGGGAGGGGCACCGCCGCACCGACCTGATCCGCTACGGCAAGTTCACCACCCCGTCGTTCCTCTGGACATACAAGGGCGGCACCTTCACCGGACAGGGGTTCGATGATTACATGAAAATCTTTGCCATCCCTTCGTCGGAGCTCGCTTCCAACCCCGAACTGCACCAGAATCCCGGCTACGGAAACGCAACCGATAAATAACCAACCCTAAAAATCGTACGACTATGAAAATTACACGATATGCGATGATGCTGGCGGCTGCGACGGGGCTCCTCTCCGCCTGCCAAAAGCTCGACGAGGTAAAGGCCTACGACCCCGACAAGGTCGTGGCGCCCGTGCTGCATGCGCTGCCCGGGGAGATCGTCATTACGCCCGACAACATGGGCTCGACGCAGACCTTCACCTGGGACGCCGCCGACTTCGGCGTCCGCACCCAGATCAACTACTCGATCGAAGCCTCGTACAACGACGGTGCGAAACTGGTGCTCTTCACGGGAATGAACGGCACCTCGTCGGAACAGACCTATGAAAGCCTCAACAACATCCTTGCGCTGTCCGTGGAAGACGGCGGCCTGGGGGTTCCCTCGGGCGAACCTACGGACGTGGATTTCTACATCAGCGCCACGATCGGCACCGACTTCGAAAAATTCTACTCCGCCCCCGCCACCGTCCGCATGACCGTGACGACGGCCGAGCGTACCTATCCCCAGGTCTGGGTAATCGGCGATTACTGCGGCTGGAATTTCGACAACGCACAGGGACTGTTCTGTTTCTCCGGCGACGAGGTCACCTACGAAGCTATCGTTGACTTGGGCGAAAAAGCCGCCAACGGCTTCAAACTGAGCGGCGAAGCCGGTTGGAACGATGCCTGCAACTGGGGCACCGACGGTGATGCTGCGGCTCCGGAAACGGAAGCCCCGTCGATCACGCTGATCTCCAGCGGCGGTTCCGGAAACATCATGGTCTATTCCAAGCGCTTCTACCGCTTCGTATTCGACCGTTCGACATTAACGTTAAGCAATAAGCTGTCGTTCAACTCGATGGGTATTATCGGCGATGCCACTCCGGGCGGCTGGGACACCGACACGGAGATGAATTTCGACACCCAAAAACAGCGTTTCTGGGTCGACGTCACACTGACCGCCGGGGAATTCAAATTCCGTGCGGACAACGACTGGGCGATAAACTTCGGCGGGGCGGACGGACGCCTTTCGCAGAACGGCGACAACATCAAGGCCACGGCGGGCAACTACCGCGTATACGCAACCCTGAACAACTCTGCGGAGATCACCTACGAACTCAATGCCGGCGACTACGGCACGGGCGGCGGCGAAGAACCCGACCCGGGGCCGGAAAAGGCCGACTGGTACATCCACGGCCAGACCGTCGCAACCCCCGACTGGGGCCCGACGGCCATGGAGAGCGCCAGCTCGAACATCGTGGCCTACAAGGCCGCAGGGGTCGAGGTAGCCGCCAACTCGGAATTCCTCTTCAAGAGCGGCGACGAGTCGCAGTGGATCGGGGCCGACGCCGCATTCGCCGGCAGCAGCCCCTACACCTGCACGATCGGCTCGGCCTTCAAGGTTTCCGCCGACAAGGTCAATGCCGTGATCGCCGAAGCCGGCACGTACGACTACTGGCTGCTGCCCGAGGCGGGACGCGCCTACGTGATGGCCGCAGGCGCCAAGCCCGAGCTGGTCGCCGACACATGGGGACTGGTCGGCAACATCACCGGATGGGGTGACCTGGGCGATTTCTCCATGAGCGAGGAGGGCGCCTACCTCGTTCGCAAAGGCGTAGTCCTGACCACCGCCAGCGAATTCAAGATCCGCTTCAACAACGCCTGGGACGACTCCAAGAACTACGGCACGGCGTCGGGCGGTGCGGTCGACATCAACAAGGCCGTCGACATCATCACCAGCGGCGGTTCGCAGAACATGAAAGTCCAGCTCGACGGCACCTACGACATCTATTTCGACCTCGCGAATTCGCAGATATACATCATGTCCGAGGGCAAGACCCCGGCAGAGGCCGAATAACGGCCACCCTTTCACGGGACGGCACACAGAGATTGCCGTCCCGTTTCTGGCCTGCCGCCCCTGACCGGACAGCAGGCCCCGAAACGAACTTTAACCGAGATTCCGCTATGAAAAAATTTCTTTTCCTGCTGCTGGCACTCGTACTTTCCGTATCCGTGTCGTGCAGCGACGACAAGACCGGCGATACCGGCGGCAGTATGCTCTCCGTGACCCCCACGGAGATAGAATTCGAAGCCGCAGGCGGCAGCCGGCTGCTCGACCTGCGCACCGATGCGGGCGCGTGGTCGCTGACGCAGAGCGACAATACCGCATGGTGCACACCGGCCCTCACATCGGGCAAAACCTCCACGTCGTTCGCGGTCACGGCGACCGCAAACGAGTCGTCGAAACGCTCCGCGACGCTTACCTTCACCGCCCCGGGCTGCGATCCGGTCGTCGTCACCGTGACACAGAGCGGCGATGCCTCCCAGGATTTCGAGGGCGAGCAGGTCGTCGCCCAGCCCGATGCGTGGGACAACCGCAAACGCGCCGACATAAGCTACCAGCTGCTGGTATACAGCTTTGCCGACGGCAACGGCGACAAGGTGGGCGACCTGCCGGGGCTGACCCGGCGGCTCGACTACATCGACGCACTCGGCGCCTCGGCCGTGTGGCTCTCACCGATCCATCCGGCGGCTTCGTACCACGGTTACGACGTGCTCGACTACGAGGCGGTCAACCCCGCCTTCGGGTCGGACGCCGACCTGAGGGCATTCATCGACGCGGCCCATGCCCGCGGCATCCGGGTCTACCTGGATTACGTGCTCAACCATACGGGCAAAGACCACCCGTGGTTCAAATCGGCCGCCGCGTCCGAAGGGAGCCCTTACCGTGACCGCTATATCTTCTCCGAAGACCCGCAGGCCGACATCGCGGCCGGGCGGATCGACCAGATCGCCACGGAAGGCGCCGCAGGCTACGATGCCGGACAATGGTTCTCGACCGACACGGGGGCGGGTGCCGCCGGGCGCTTCAAGTTCGTGCTCGACTGGACAAATGCCGACAGCCCGACGGTGACCGTTACCGAAACGACCGATGCCGCGGATGCGGACAATACGCAGGGCGGCGCGGACGACAAATACCTCTATTTCGGCAACGGCACGAGCAAACGCTTCTACGCCAGGGGCGGCAACAGTTACGAACTGACGCTCGACTTCGATTCCGACTGGGGATTCCTCGTCCGCACCTCGACCACGTCGTGGGCCGCAGGCACCAAATACGGCGCCCCCGACAACCGGACGATCATCCGGTTCGGGGAGCCCTTCACCCTGATGTCGAACCGCTCGGCCGATCCGGCCAACGTGCAGTTCTCGCTGCCGACGATGTACCATTCGCACTTCTGGACGGCGGCATTCGCCGACCTCAACTACGGCAAGGCCGCCGAGGCCGAGCAGTCCGGGGCGTTCAAGGCCGTCACCGAAGCGGCCGACAAGTGGGTACGCATGGGCGTGGACGGGTTCCGCCTCGATGCCGTGAAGCACATCTACCACAACGCCTACAACGACGAGAACCCCACGTTCCTCAAGAAATTCTACGACCGCATGAACGAGAGCTACAAGGCCGCCGGCGGAGAGGGCGATTTCTACATGGTGGGCGAGATGCTCGACGAAGCGGACAAGGCGGCACCCTATTACCGGGGGCTGCCGGCGCTGTTCGAATTCACGTTCTGGTACAAGCTCAAATGGGCGCTGCAAAACGGCATCGGATGCTATTTCGTCAAGGACATCCTCGACGTGCAGCCCCTCTACGCACAGTACCGCAGCGATTATATCGAAGCCACGAAACTTTCGAACCACGACGAGGATCGCACGGGCTCCGACCTGGGACAGTCCGCCGAAAAGATGAAGGTGGCGGCCGCCGTGCTGCTCACGGCGCAGGGCGCACCCTACATTTACCAGGGCGAAGAGCTCGGGTACTGGGGCACCAAATCCAACGGCGACGAATATGTCCGCACCCCGATCCTGTGGGACAAGGCGGGCAACGAACTGGCTTCGGGAAGCCTCTCGGGCAAGATCGACATGCAGATGCTGACCCCGGCGATCTCGGTCGAGGCACAGGCCGACGACGACGGTTCGCTGCTCAACCTCTACCGCACGTTCGCCCGGCTGCGCAACACCTACCCCGTGCTGGCGCAGGGCAAGATGGTCAAACACCCGGTCTACAACGACGGCAACACCTCGCAGCAATCCATCGCGGCCTGGTACCGCGAGCTGGACGGCGAACGGATGCTCGTCGTGCACAACTTCGGCCGGGAGGAGCAGATACTGACCCTTACCGACCAACCGGACAAGGCCGTAGGCGTCTCAGGTGAAGTGAAACTTCAGCGCGGCGACGCTTCGTCGAAACTGCTCATGGGCGCCTGGTCGTCGGTGGTATTCACGCTCTAAACGACACGCCATGAAACGCTTGCCCGCATTACTTCTCGCAATGGTACTGGTTGCCTGCGGCACACGGCCGCAGCAACCGGCCGCCCACCCCGACTGGAGTTACAACTCGGTCGTCTACGAAATGAACGTGCGCCAGTACACCCCCGAAGGGACGCTGGCGGCGGCCGCACGCCACCTGCCCCGGCTCAGAGAACTGGGCGTGGACATCGTCTGGCTGATGCCCGTCTACCCCATCGGCGTCAAGGAGCGCAAGGGAACCCTCGGCTCGTACTACGCCATCTCCGACTACGAAGCCGTCAACCCCGAATTCGGCACGCTGGAGGATTTCGACCGGTTCCTGGCCGAAGCCCACAGACTCGGGCTGCGCGTGATCCTGGACTGGGTGGCCAACCACACCTCGCCCGATGCCCGCTGGATCGAGGAGCGCCCGGCCGACTGGTATGTACGTGACTCGCAGGGCAACACCATCGTGCAGTACGACTGGACGGACATCGCCAAGCTCGACTACGGCAACGCGGACATGCGTGCCGCAATGGCGGCCGCCATGCGTTTCTGGCTCGACCGCGGCATCGACGGATTCCGCTGCGACATGGCGTGCGAGGTACCCATCGACTTCTGGCAGCAGACGCTGCCCGCACTGCGGAAAGAGTACCCCGGCATCTACCTGCTCGCCGAGGGCGAAGCCCCCGCATTGCACGACGGGGCGTTCGACGCCTCGTATGCGTGGGAGCTGCACCACCTGCTGAACGACATCGCACAGGGACGGAAAAGCGCCGCAGACCTGCGTGCCTACGTCGCCAGGGATGCCGCTGCCATGCCGCGCGAGGCGTTCCGCCTGATGTTCACCTCGAACCACGACGAAAACTCGTGGGCCGGGACGGAATTCGAGCGCATGGGCGACGCGGCACGCGTGATGGCGTTGCTGACCTTCACGCTGCCCAACGGGCAGCCGCTCGTCTATACCGGACAGGAGATGGGGTTCGACCACCGCTTCGAGTTCTTCGAGAAAGACCCCGTCCCCGCGTGGGAACGCAACGGATTTACGGATTTCTACGCCGCCCTGATCCGGCTGCGCCACGAGAACCCGGCGCTCGCAGCCGGGGAACGCGGCGGGCAGGCCGCATACCCGCTCGGCGAACGAACACCCGACGGCCTGATGCTGTTTTCCCGTACGGCCGGCGGCAACGAGGTGACAGTCGCTGCGAACCTCAGTGCGGAGGAGGTCGCATTCGACCTGCCGTTCGAGGGCTCGCGCCGCGAGTTCTTCACCGGGAAGGAATACACGGGCGGCACCCGCACCGTGCTTCCCGCATGGCAATGGCTGGTCTTCGCACAAGACAGGAGATAAAAGTTGCGGACATGCGCCGGGGATGCGCGGAAACAGCGCCGGGAACCCGCCGGGAACCCGATAGAACCCGACGGGAATAGACAGTAAACCATCCGAGAAGCACAGGGATGCGCACGAGAAGCACAGGGATGCCCCGGGCGAAACGGGAATCGCTGGAAACCGATTTTTTGCTAACTTTACAAACGACGATATTTTGAACCGATTTTTCATGACACTCGCAGCAGCCGGACTGCTCTCCTGCACAGGGACAGGACAGTCCGCATTCGACCCCGCCTCGGTGGCAGACGCCTCGGGCGAGGTTACCCGCGTCGAACCCCTCTCGTGGTGGACGGGGATGCAGACCCCGCTCCAGTTGCTCGTCAACGGGGCCGGCATCGCGGCATACGACGTCCGCATCGAAGGCGGACAGGGCGTCGGGGTGAAGGCCCGCCACAAAGCCGACAGTCCCAATTACCTATTCGTGGACGTGGAGGTGAAACCCGACGCGGAGCCGGGCACCTACTACCTCGTATTCTCGCAGGGGGAACGACAGTTCAAGGTTCCCTATGAGATCGCGGCACGCGCCGAAGGCTCGGTCGCACGCAAGAGTTTCACCACGGCCGACATGATCTACCTCCTGATGCCCGACCGCTTCGCCAACGGCGATGCGTCGAACGACTCGACGCCCCACACGCGGGAGCGTGCCGACCGCAGCGCCTTCTTCGGCCGCCACGGGGGCGACCTGCAGGGGATGATCGACCACCTGGATTACATCGCAGGGCTGGGCGCCACGGCCGTATGGCCCACGCCGCTGCTGCTGGACGACGAACCCGAAGGTTCGTACCACGGCTACGCCTGCGGCGACTACTACCGCATAGACCCCCGGTTCGGCTCGAACGAACTGTATAGGGAGTTCGTCGGCAAAGCCCACGAGCACGGGCTGAAGGTGATTATGGACATCGTCACCAACCACTGCGGCACGGGCCACTGGTGGATGAAAGACCTGCCTTTCAGGGACTGGATACACCAGTTCCCCGAATACACCGGGACGAACGTCTGCTTCTCGACGAACATGGATCCCAACGCTTCGCGCTACGACCTCGACCTGCAGGAGAGCGGCTGGTTCGTGCCGTCGATGCCCGACATGAACCTCGACAATCCCTATGTGCTGCAATATTTCAAGCAATGGGCCGTGTGGTGGATCGAGTATGCCGGCCTGGACGGGTTCCGCGTCGACACCTACCCCTACAACGAGAAGGTGCCGATGAGCGAGTGGTGCGCGGCCGTACGCAGGGAATACCCCGATTTCAACATCGTGGGCGAATGCTGGACGTCGTCGATCCCGCAACTGGCATACTGGCAGGGCGGCAATCCCAACAAGGACGGCTTCGACTCGCACCTGCCGTCGATCATGGATTTCCCGCTGCAGGAGGCCATCTGCCGGGCGCTGCCCACCGACTCGCTCCGCTGGGGCGAGGGCATGACGCGCGTCTACGACTGCCTGTCGCACGATTTCGTCTACCATGACCTGTCGAAAATGATGATCTTCGTCGCCAACCACGACACCGACCGCATCGGCGACATCGTACGCAGAAACCCCGACCGGCTGAAACTCTCGATGGCGATGCTGGCCACGATGCGCGGCATCCCGCAGATATTCTCGGGCGACGAGATGATGTTCACCTCGAAAGACCTCTCGCAGGGACACGGCGGGCTGCGCGTGGATTTCCCCGGCGGCTGGGAGGGCGACGCGGTGAACCTGTTCGACCCGGCGCAGCGCGATGCCGTACAGGCGGGGCTCTTCGACTACACGCAGCGGCTCTTCCAATGGCGCAAGTCGAAGCCCGTGATCCACAACGGCCGCACGATGCACTTCCTCTCGCGCGACAACACCTACGCCTATTTCCGTTATGACGACACCGACGCGGTATTCGTCTTCATCAACAACTCGCGGGGCAAGAAACAGGTGCCGTGGTCGCACTATGCCGAGATCGCCTCGGGGCTGAGCGACGGGCGCAACGTCCTGACGGGCAAAGCCACGGAGGTGGACGATACCACCACGGTCGGCCCGCGGCAGGCGCTGATCGTAGAATTCAAACGTAAATAACAAGACCGAACCATGAAGAAAATATTTTTATATATCTCCGCGCTGCTGGCCGGTGCAGCCTGCACGGCACAGGAGACGCTCCTCTCGCCCGACGGCCGCCTCCGCCTGGAGTTCAGCCTGGCGGATGGAGGCCGCCCCACCTATACGCTCGATTACAAGGAGCGCCCCGTGATCCTGCCCAGCGGCATGGGGCTCGAACTGCGCGGCGAAGCCCCAAAGCTGGAATTCGGGGCTGAAATCCGCAAGGGCGAACCAGGGCGCCCGGTATCGCTCTACGACGGGTTCACCCTCGGGCAGGTGGCCCGCAGCGAGTCCGACCAGACATGGCGTCCCGTATGGGGCGAGCAGGCCGAGATCCGCGACCGCTATAACGAAATGGCCGTCACGCTGCGGCAGGCCGCGACAGGCCGCGACATGACGATCCGCTTCCGGCTCTACGACGACGGGCTCGGATTCCGCTACGAATTCCCCGAACAGGAGTCGCTGACCTATTTCGTCATCGGCGAGGAGAAAACACAGTTCGCCATGGCGGGCGACCACACGGCGTTCTGGATCCCGGGCGACTACGACACGCAGGAGTACGACTACACGGAGTCGAAACTCTCGCAGATACGGGAGCTGATGCCCGGCGCCATCACGCCCAACTCGTCGCAGACGCCCTTCTCGCCCACGGGCGTACAGACGGCCCTGCAGATGAAGAGCGACGACGGGCTCTACATCAACATCCACGAAGCGGCGCTGGTCGACTATGCGTGCATGCACCTCGACCTGGACGACCGGAATTTCATCTTCACCTCGCACCTTACGCCCGACGCACAGGGGTGGAAAGGCTACATGCAGGCGCCCTGCCATACCCCGTGGCGCACGGTGACGGTCTCGGACGACGCCCGCGACATCCTCGCCTCGAAGCTGATCCTGAACCTCAACGAGCCGTGCGCCTATGACGACACCTCGTGGATCAAGCCCGTGAAATACATGGGCGTATGGTGGGAAATGATCACCGGCAAGAGCGACTGGGCCTATACGCGCGACGTGCCGTCGGTACAGCTCGGCGTGACGGATTACGCCCGATGCAGGCCCAGCGGCCGCCACGGCGCCGAGAACGAGAACGTGAAGCGGTACATCGACTTCGCGGCGGCACACGGGTTCGACCAGCTGCTCGTCGAAGGCTGGAACGTCGGCTGGGAGGACTGGTTCGGGCACACGAAGGATTACGTCTTCGATTTCGTGACCCCCTACCCCGATTTCGACATCGCCGCACTGAACGAATATGCGCACGGGAAAGGCATCCGGCTGATGATGCACCATGAAACGTCGGCTTCGGTGCGCAACTACGAACGCCACATGGAAGCGGCCTACCGCCTGATGGACAAATACGGGTACAACTCGGTCAAGAGCGGATACGTGGGCGACATCCTGCCCCGCGGCGAGCACCATTACGGGCAGTGGATGAACAACCACTACCTCTATGCCGTCCGCCGGGCCGCCGACCACAAGATCATGGTCAACGCCCACGAGGCGGTGCGCCCGACGGGCCTCTGCCGCACCTACCCCAACCTGATCGGCAACGAGTCGGCACGCGGCACGGAGTACCAGGCGTTCGGCGGCTCGAAGCCCCACCATGTGACGATCCTGCCCTTCACGCGCCTGCAGGGCGGCCCGATGGACTACACGCCCGGCATCTTCGTGATGGACGTCGCGGAGGTCAACCCCGGCAACCACTCGCACGTCAACGCGACGCTCGCCAACCAGCTGGCGTTGTACGTGACGATGTACTCGCCGCTGCAGATGGCGGCAGACCTGCCCGAGCACTATGAGAAATACATGGATGCGTTCCGTTTCATCGAGGACGTCGCACTGGACTGGGAAGAGAGCCGCTACCTGCTGGCCGAACCGGGCGACTACATCGTCGTGGCGCGCAAGGCCAAAGACACGGGCGAGTGGTTCGTGGGCGGCGTGACGGACGAGAACCGACGTACGGTGACGCTCCCGTTCGACTACCTCGATCCCGGTAAGGAGTACGTGGCGACGCTCTACGCCGATGCCCCCGATGCCGATTACCAGACCAATCCGCAGGCATATGTCATCCGCACCGGGAAGGTCAGACAACGCACGGAACTCGACGTGGAGATGGCGCGCGGCGGAGGCTTTGCAATCTCCATACGCGAGGCAACCGACGCAGACCGCAAACTCTGCAAGCTGAAATAACGGGCGATGCCTGCGGACGGCAATCATGCCGGGGCCCACACAGCCCCCTCAAAAAATCCTTTGCCCCTCGTTCTTTTCAAGAACAGGGGCTTTTTTATGCGTATTTTTAAAACGCAAAAGTTCGCCCCTATATTATTGACTCCAAACCATTTACGCCCACAAATCCAAGATTAACACAACTGCTTGATTTTCAAAACAACATGGAGGTGGTCAATCAAAATTAACGAATCATTATAGCGGGGAAAATAAATTATTTTCCCCGCAACTGTGCTGCATCATCAAGTAGCTTTTTCGCTTTGCGCTCTTTGCTTGCAGCCCGCTCTAGTTGTTCTGCCCGCCGCCTTACGGCTTCTTTGTACCGTTCAACTTGGTTTCGGACGGTATCGCGTATGGCCGTGTGCTGCTCATCCCTGAATATCGTTTCCAACTCCATAAGCTCCTTTTCTTTGATCTCACCACGCATTTTCACGTAGCGGTATTTCAGGTCGTTCGCAGCTAACAGCCGATTATTCTCTGAGATTCGGTAAATGAATGCGCCTTGCAGGAAAATACATCCCAGCATGACGAACATCGTCAAAAATGTTTTCGAAGAACTGATATCGAGCGTATAAGTATGCCGGTGCTCCCGCACTGGCAGGTTTTCGGGCTTTGCCGCTGCTTCGACAGCTTGCCTCACCTGCTCTATCAATGTATGTGTCTGCCTGATCTCTTTGTCGATCACCTCCAGCCTACCCGCTAACTGCGCCAACAGAGCGTTGTATTTGTCGGTAAATTCCCGCTCCTGCTCGGTTTTTACTCCCGGCAAGGCCGTATGCCGTTGCAGTTGTTCGAGCATCTGTGCGACCTGCCCCTGCGAGAGCTCCGTGGCCTCTATCAGCCGCTCGATCCGTTCCAGCTGTGCATTCTCCAGACCCGCGTTGGCTTTGGTGCTTTTGACAGCCTTGACGAGCGTTTCTTTGAGGTCTTCGTACATTTCGATCGAGAGTCCGATCTTATTTTCGTCGTTCATGATTTTTGAGATTTTCTAATTCGGTTACAGTTTTATTTTGGCTCTTCTTTTCTGTTCTTCCATCCTGCGGCGGTGCTCCATCGCAGCGATGGCCATCGCCTCGGCCGCGGCGTTGAGCAGTGCCGTGATTCGTGCTATATGCTCTTCGGGGCTTTCTCCCGGCTTGCGCTGTAACTGCTTGGCGGACACTCCGCCGGGCGAATCGGTCGGCGGCAGTGGAATCCCGCCTGCCTTTCCGAGGTTTACCGATGACGGCTCTTCGCGCGTGCCGCTGCTACCCATACCGCCGAACAACCCTGCAAATGCTGAACGGTAATTGCCTGCCGCCGCCGAGAGGTTCCCGAAGAGCGTTGCCCGGTGTTGGGTTTGTTGTTGAATATTGTTGAACCGGTTGTCGAGTTTCGTAAAGTTGAAAGCCCGGTCGATCTTCGATCCGGAGAACTCGAAGCCGTTTTTCGAGAACAAAACCCCTTGTTTGCGGTCAGTCGAACCGCAATACTTGTAACGGATGCCGATGCCCTGTTTTTCCAGTTGCTTCTCCAGCCCTTTCCATCCGGCGCATCGGGGCAGACACCTTTTGATCGCATCGTGGATTTCGTATCTGGTCTTGTCGGGTTCGCGCAGCCGCTCCCGCCGCACGTCGTCCTTTCCCGGTGCGAGATACAATCCGTACTTCTCGGTCAGCTCCCGGCAGACCTTGGCATTTCGGATTTTGATGTTCTTGTCCGAAATGGTCTGCCCGTTATTTCCGACCCGGTTGTAGACCAGATGGCAGTGCGGATGGGGCTGGTCGAGATGGCGTACCAATAGATACTGCGTATCGGTGATGCCCATCTTCTGCATGTATTCCTTTGCGATCTGCGTCATCAGGGCGTCGGTCATTCGCGGAGCGTCTTTGGGTGAGAAAGACAAGGAGATATGGCCGACATTGTTTTTCAGCCGAGTGTTCAATAAGGTCTGGTCTTTGAAGTCCTGCACCATATCCTTCACTTCCGGAGGCATAATGCCTTCGGCTTCCAAGATCCGGGATTCTTCTTTCATCACATAACCCACCGTCCCCGAAAAGGACGAAGCGGATATGACCTTACCGACCATCGCATATCTGCTTCAGGAGTTTTTCGATGGCCGTGACGATCGCCGCATGCCGTACCCTGACAGCCGCCAGACCTTTGGCATTGGCCAGCCGGGTCAGTTGGTTCAGATTTCGGGCGATGCCCTTGAGTTGGGCCATGAAATCCAGCTGTTCACGGGTGATCCGCGCCCTCACCGTTCCTCGGTCGATCAGCTGGCGCAGGACTTCGGCCGGCGGTTGCCCGGCCTCGCGGCAAAGGGCCGAGAATCGGAGTTTCCGTTCGGGGCTGAGTCGTGTGCTGACGACGTATTTGCAGATGCGGCCGATGCCGACTTTCGGCCGACCGCCCTGTTTGCTGTATGTTTTCTTCGGTGTTTCCATGACAGGTTGTTTCGATAGATTGTTCATGCTATATAGGTTGTTCAGACCAGCGGGATTTTACGCCGGCCAGCGGGGAAGGCGCAGTTTTCGTCTACGAAAACACAACCTTGCCTTCCTTAAACCTTTACCCCTTTCCGACGCGGTGGTTCAATTTCCGCCGTTTCCGCTTTCAGGGCTTGCAGATTATTCCGAAGAGCCTGAACAGCCTTTGTTTCGGAGGCGTTCTTCTGTGTCGAAGGCTTTTGTGTTCGGCCTTTTATGCGGGCGATCAGATAGTCGTTTATGTCCTTGTGCCCGCTGTAAAAATGCCTTTGGTCGATTACCTCGCTGCGGGGGCAAAGACGGATCAGATCGGAGGTCATTTTACGCCCGGCTTCGTCGTTGTCAAAGAAGGCGTGAATCACCGGATGCCGGGAGAGAAACGGGATGGCTTTGGGCAGGTTGACGACCGAGTTCAGAACCGCGGCGTCGATGCGCAGTCGTTCGGGGTGTTTCAGCGAGAGATAAGCGAGGAAATCCATAAATCCTTCGAAGGCGATTACCGTATCGGAACGGTTGTCGATGGTGGTGATATGTTTGGGCGAGGAGCCGCCTTTGAACCGCTCGGAGCGGAGCTCCCACCCTCCGGCATCGTTGCGGAACCCGACGGCGAAAAAGGCGCGGCCGTTTACCTCGTAGCGGACCTCGCGGCAGAATGCCGCGGCGACAGACGGGACGATGCCGCGCGAGGCGAGATAACCGACCAATGCCGGATGCCGGAGCGAAGCGTCGGAGAGGATGCAGAGCGTGGGGACAGTGGCCGAACACACGACCGGCGATACCCCGCCAACGCCAAGAGGCTCACCAATACCCGGTGAAAGAGAAGCAATCCCTGTGTCTCCTTTTTCACCGTTTTGCAGCCGTCGGACCGCTTCGCGGCTGTCGCACCGCTCCAACCGCATTACGAGGGTGCGCAATGTGCCGCCTTCGCCCAGTCCGAAGTCGTACCAAAGATTTCGCACGTAGTCCACTTTGAAACTCGGCGTGCGCTCTTCCCGCAAAGGGGAAAGATACATACCGTAGCCGTTGCGTTCGTATTTGGGCAGAATGCCCCGCCGTGCGAGGAATTGCCTGATGCTGATATTTTTCAGATCATTCATAATGTTTGTTTTTCGAAGTTTAGCGATATTGCCTTACTACCTACTACATTCGCGTAATCGTTTGATAAACAATTTGCTATGCGTAGTAATGAAGTGCATGGCAGCTTACTACCGTAGTAATTGACGTAGTAGCGTCGTAAGATGCCGTAAGGTGTTTTTTTTACATCCTACTACACGCCTGCGTGTTCTTTTTCAATGTTTTGCAGCTGTGTGTAGTAGCGTAGTAACTACAATCCGTAAGAGACGAAAGGATTGGGTGTGATCTTCTCGATGACCCAGCCGTAGACGGGATTTCCGTTGACACGTTTCGAGCGTCGCTCGAACCCGGCCTTGCGCAAGGCTTCGCCCATGCGTTTCTCGGAGAGGTTCAGCGACGAATAGCTGCGCAGGTAGTTCAGAATCTCCACGGTGGTCATAAAGCAATCCGTGACGGCATGTTCCGGAGGTTTCTCGAACCCTTTCAGCAGCATTTCGTATTCGATGGTCTGGACATGGAATGCGGCGTTTCCCCGGTGCAGTTCTTCGATCTCGATGTCGTCGAACCAGTAGCGGAATCCGTTATTCAGGATCGTTCGGGCTTCGGCATATACCCGATCCATATTTACCCATATCGCCCGGTCGATGTCGATGGATAACACCTCGAAGGGCAGGAAGCGCCGCGAGCCGGTCGGATCGGTCAGAAAGTCGTTCCCGTTTACCGAGGCCATGAAGCTCGCCAAGTGGGGATACTCTTCGATGTAGACGTCGTAGGGCCGCCGGTATTTGACCGAAGGAGCCGTGATGAGGTTCTTCAGCTCGTTTTCATCCCGTTTGTTGAGCGCCTTCAGCTGGTCGTCGATGTTGATGAAGAGGTATTCGACGACCAGCGTCAGCACGTCCTTGTTCTGCGGGTCGATTTTTCCCGTGAAAAGATAACTGGCGAGTGAGCGGGGACAGAGGTTGTCGAGCCATGTGGTCTTGAACTTTCCCTGCTCGCCGGTCAGTACCAGACAGACGTGGTTCTGACATCCGAGGTCATTCATCGCATTGGCGACCACGCCGACGAGCCATTTGGTCAGGTACTCCGACCAATGTAGGGCGTTGCGCACAGTGACGGTCGCGGCCAGTTCGTCGATGGCCTGCGTTCCCGTTGCCGGCGGCAGTTTATGAAAATACGCCTGCACGGGATTCACACGCTCGGAGAAGTCGCTTTCGAGCATGCTGCGCAGGTTCTCCGCCGAGGTGGAGATGCCGATGGTGCGGTCGAGCTCCCGCCGGAAGGAGTTGAGCCGGTATTTGGTCACGGGGAGGAACTCGCCGTCGCCGCTGCGGAACTCCGCACGGCTTTTGACCGTGTTGTAACGAAAGGCGTAATGCTCCCGCAGGAACTCCTCGATACGCTCGTTCCGGGACTGCTTGCCGGGGGCTGCAACGCTGTCTGACACCTTATTTGCCATCGTGTTCGCCGAGAATCCGTTGAATGTCCGAGGTGCGGTAGCGAACCTTGTTCCCGACCTTAACGGCTTTCAGATATCCTTTGCGGTTCCAATGCCAGAGCGTCGCATCGCAAACGCCGCATAGCTCTTTGACCTGTTCTTTGGTCAGGTAACGTTCCTTGCGGGCTTCGGCGACTTGTGCAGCCAGCTCTTCTTTGGCGCGGTCGATAAGGCTTTTGGAGAAAGCCAACAGATCCTCGCCGCTTACCTCCAGCCGGATGCTGCCCGGAGCATCCCGGAGGATGGATAATAAATCTTTCATACATTGCTTTCCGCCCGTTATGAGGCGCAGCCTTCCGGCGGAGGGAAAAGCAGCGCCGCCGCCCGGAAATCCGAGCGACGGCGCAAATATAATGTTATGATTGAGCGATATTTAAGCGTTTAATTCGCGGTGTGTTAAGACGAATTTAACGAGCCTTATTGCGATAGAAAATCTTTTATTTCCCGGATGATAAGGGCCTCGCCGCCCCGACTGCTGACGGCCGATCCGATAAGCAGCGGTTCCGTCAGACGGCTGTATGCTTCCTGTATGCCCCGCTCGTGGACGATGCGGATGTCAGAGCCGTATTCCGCTTGCAGGGCATTGCGGAATGGCTTGATATTGATTGGAACCACCAGATAGCGTAATTCATCGAGAGCGATCTTCAGACGTGCGATGTCGGTCTGGGTGTGTTTCCTCGTGAGGTATTCGCCGATCTTTCTTCGCAACTCAGCGGGATGTGTGACAATTGGCGAAAACATTTCCACCAATGATCTGGCTGCGCTCGGCCTGCCGGGCTTCCTCTTTTCACCTGCATCTTCGACAAGAAGAGTGCCCGTTGCCCATTCCAGCACTCGGTCGCTTTCGGCCAGCCGTATCGCTTCGCGGTGGGCATCCCAATCCTGCTTGGTGCGCAGTTCTAATTTGATGGAGCGGGAGATTAGCAGTTTGATCGTGGCACTCATGGTCATTTTCTGCAAGAATCCCAGATCGGGCGAGCGCCGCAGCTCTTCGCTACGCTCCACCATCCGTTCGAAACTCTTGCCGAAGTAGAGCCAGCAAAGCATTGCCGGGAGTGTGGAATCCTTGCCGGGCTGTTCGCACTCCCGGATGATCTTGCCGGCAAGGTCGTGTTGTTGGGCTGCCTGCTCGATTTCATCGACATGCTCGAACAGTCCTTCATTGGCTTTGTCGGACATGAGGCGCCGGTACCGGGGGATAAGGGACATGGCTTGGAATATGACCGACTGGCACCCTGCATAGTCACGGGCGTTCATCGCCTCTTCGAATGCGGCGTATTCGTCGGGGTGGGTGTTCATCCATTCCCGCAACTTCGCTTTGAAAGCCTCGTATTCCTGCTGGCCCATAAGTCGTAATGTGTTATAATCCGATTTTCAGGTAAGAATCCCGCCGTCCGAGATACATATTCCGGTAATTCTCTTTCAATTCATCGGATAAATAGGAGTTGGCGATCAGCGTATCTAAAAGCGGATAAGAGGTGCAGAATTTGTCGAGTTCCCGTCGGATAGTTTTGTCGGGGAGCCCTAATCTTTTGCCGAATTCCCGGAAAGTTGTGCTGTTGGTCATTCCATAAGGCATGTATTCGGCGGCGTTGTCTTTCAGCAACCCTTTGTCGAGGGCGAATATCCGGTCGTCTACATGCAGTTTGGTATTTATCAGGTCGTATGCCGGGGACAGACGGAAATCGCCTGATTCGGTTTCGAGTACCGAAAAATTTTTCAGATGGGCGTCGCCGTTGCAAATCAGAAAATTGAATATGATGAGATCGAAAAATTTCAGGGTCTCTACTTTCCATGCGGGCAGGTATCGTCGAATTAACTCTCCGCATTCTTCGTATGTCAAGTACTCATATTTGTAATTCTTACCGCCGTTTTGCGTAGTCAGTCCGGCGAGCGATGCGAAATCTTCTTTTCTGCGCTTTGTGCCGTCGGGTTTGACATCGAACCGTCTGGTGATATAAGCCGGTTCTCCCCCTTTGAAAAAGCAAAGTCCGTTTGCAGCGGTTTCGATTCCGAATACCTGTGACGCGATTTGCATGGTCAGATTTTCATTTGCAGAACTATATATCCGGTTGCGGAAATCGCTTAATTTCGGTTTGAGGATATAGTGGCCTTGTTCGCCTTTTTGAGTTAAAGCCAGTTTACCGTTGCGAACGATCATCGAATATTTGGGTTGTACTCCCGACAGCGAGATTCGCTCCTGATTGTGCAGAAACTCTTCTTGGGCTGCGGAATTGTTGTCGTCATCAATGGGTGTATAATCCAAAAATGGAGACACTTGCCGGCCGTCGAACAGATGTTTTATCGCAATCGGAGAGTAGCTGTCATATCCTTCGGCCAATGTGGACGGGCAAATCGTAATCGGGTTCATTGTTATAGGGGTTTTACGGTTACTGCTCCGGCAACATCCGTTTGCGCTGTTGCCAGCAGAATGCCGAAATGGTCGTTTTCATCGATATGCAGCATGCGGGATTGAATGATGCGGTTGCGGCCCTCGGAAAGCATGTTGCTGAAAAAGGGGAACAGATAGGCTGATCTATACTCCTGTTGTGTTTTGGGTAATGTCAGACTGACGGCTGGCTGCATATCATCAGCATAGTATGTATCATCGTATTTGAAAACATATTCAGTCGGCGATATTTCTGTCAATATGCCGGCTAACTTGCCATTCATGTATACTGCCCCTTGTCTCATTGTATATTTGTACTTAGTTAATTAAATTTGAATAGTAAAGACATCAGAGTATGGAATAAGTCCGATCTCTCATTGGTCTTCTAAACCGGGAATTATGTTCTGACCCCATACTCTTTACATCAGAATCCGGATAGTTCGTAAGGTGTTTGAGCCCGCATTCGCAATGAAGGACCAAGATGTAAGCGATGTCGTTAGAACCAAAAAACGAACGGCCATGAGGTACATTGGAATCGACGTGAGCAAGGCTACATTCGTGGTAGCTTACTCCTCCGACAAAGGCGGGGAGATCCGTACTTTTAACAACACGACCGCTGGTATCAGACAGTTTATCGGGACTCTCCCCAAAGATGGCAGTATCCACTGTGTTATGGAGGCGACAGGGAACTACAGTGCCTTGCTGCTGTATATGCTCAATGTCGCCGGAATTACTGTCAGCATGGAGAATCCGCTGAAGGTAAAGAACTTCGCCAAAGCCATGCTCTCTACGATCAAGACCGATAAGAGCGATGCACGACTCATTACCTTGTACGGAGAGAAGATGAACCCGCGTCCTTTCAAGGTCCAGGGAGAGGCCATCCTGCGGCTCCGACAGAAAAGAACCGTCATTCGCCAACTTACTAAGCAGATTACCGCCATGTCGAACCTTCGTGGCTCTCTCGCATGTCTGCCTGTCCCGGACAAAGGTGCAACTCATACCGTAGACGAAACGATCAAGTTCCTTGAAAAGAAGCGTGACAGGCTTCAGTCGGAACTCACGGATCTTGTCGAAGTCGAGTTCAGCCGGCAACTCGCACTCCTGACAACCATCAAAGGTATAGGCATAACGCTCGCCACGGCGCTCATCATCACTACCGGAGGATTCACTTACTTCCAGAATGCCAAGCAGGTGTCCCGCTATCTCGGTATCTGTCCCACTTACGAACAATCCGGAACTTCGGTAAACATCAAAGGGCATATCAACCGAAACGGAGACGCATACACCAGAGGACTTCTCTATATCGCCGCTTGGCCTGCCAGTAGGTTCAATGCCCAATGCAAAGAGACTTATACGAGGCTCAGGCAAAACGGAAAGTCGGGAAAACTCGCTATGATCGCTGTCGCAAATAAACTCGTCAGGCAGGCTTTTGCTGTTGTTGCGCACGATAAAGAATATGTCGACGGATTCGTCTCCAACAGACCTTAGCAGGAACCATTCTCCGATATTATTACTCTTTTTCCGCATTTTTTAATATAGTTCGTAATTCTACTATCGTTCTTCTTTGTCTGTGATCAGGTCTTTCAAGTCGACTTGCAGGATGACAGCTATTTGCTGAAGAGTATCCAGGTTGGGCTGAATCCTATTGCAGGCATAAGCGTTAACCATACTGAAGCTCTTGTTTAGCTGCTTTGCCAGCCATGTCTGAGAGATACCTTTCTCTGCCAGAACGGCTTTTATCCTATTTAATTTCATATTATGCCTTGATTGAATAGCACAAATATAGGGAATTATATTCGATATGCCGATTGATTTTGTTACTTTTGTAAATTATGAGTACATATAAAGATAATATGCTGGTCTAATATCTTTGTATTTCCGGAGAGTAAAAAATTGTAATAAATGAGTAATTTTTCTGACATACCTTCGCAGTTCGATGATTTGGTAAAAGATCATCCTGTTGTTTTTATCAGCTATTCTTGGGATAGTGAGGAGCACAAATTATGGGTTCGTAAACTTTCAGATGATTTGCGAACAAAGTATGCTGTTAATACTTTACTTGACCAATATAATAGAGGCGGATATGACCTGATTCAATTTATGAGCAAAGGTATAGAAATTGCCGATAGGGTCATTTTAATAGGGACTCCAACCTATAAAGAGAAAACTGAAAAATATGATAGCGGGGCAAAATATGAGGATCAATTGATTTCTACACAACTATATCATCAGATAGGGTCTAGCAAATTTATCCCCGTTTTACGCTTCGGTAAATTTGATACTTCTTTCAAATCATTAATTGAAACTAGAACGGGTTTTGATATGAGAGAAGACACTCAATATGAAGCGAATTTACATAACCTAGCTGCTGAATTGTGGAATAGTCCTTTAAATGCAGCCCCTGCTCTAGGTCCGAGACCTGAGTTTATTACGGATTCAACGGTACCTTCTACGCCCAATCGCCTTAAAGAACTTTCTTGTACCCAATTTGTTGAAGAAGTAAAACGATTGTTGTCAACTCCATATAGTGAAATAGCTTATACAGAACTCATAGAAAGTGAAACTAAACGTGCTTATGAAGCCGTACAATCAAAAGCTAATTATAATTTCTCCATTACTCCAGAGTTGTTTTCTCAATACCAAGAAATACATTTTAAAGCAGTAGAAAAACTAATGGCAGCATCCATTGTTGTGGTTAGATATGGGAACTCAAAGCAACAACAATTATTTGTTGACGCTGTGGTAAAATTATGTATGAAGCCATTTATCAACGGAGAAGTAGGAGTTGTAGGTACAAATCTTTTACATTTATTTGCGGCTGCGTTCTTGTTGCACACTATCGGTGTTGCCTGTGTGAAATTTGGATATTTTCAGCTATTGAATGTGATATTCAAAACAAAAGTGTCAGCAGGTAATGTATTAAGTCCTAGTTATGGATATAATCTAGCATTTTTAGCTGGTATATGCCATTGGAATACGGTGGATTTAAACATATATATGGGTTCTACATGGATTTATCCTTTTAGTGAACTTTTGTGGAGAAAACTATATCCCCTATTTAAAGAATTTACAATGGATGAAGAAGATTTTAAGTGTGTCTATTGTACATGGGAACACTTGTTTTCTTTGATGTATCATCATTGTCAATGCGGAATAATGCCTCATGATGACTTTCCGATAGGCCTTTTTGTGTTTAAACGTGCTGATTTATTTAGAATGCAAGATAATTTTTATACTTTGTTTTACAACGCTGCAAAGGAACAAAAAGACCAATGGGAACCATTAAAGCAAGGGTTATTCGAAGGTAATTATGCTGTGTTTGAACAAACTTACAATGATGGCGAAGAGTATTATAAGAAATATGGTAGTCTAAGATAAAATCTTGTAGGACCAAAATATATATTAAATAACATCAAAGGCATTTTCGTCAAAAAGGCCATTAGTGGCGACGAATTTATTTGCCAATCTCATTTTTCCAGATAGACTCAGCCCGTCTCAGAAAGCTCGGTCTGCAAGCGCGAATTCCATTAATTGCAATATTGTATTGATAATCAGTATAAACAAAAATCAGCAGCTAAAATTAGAAAGATCAATATATAGAAAAGGATAATGATATGGGAACAATTGTAGAAAAAGAAAGAGAACTTTCAGAATATCTTGAGGAGTGGGTTGCAGCAAGATTTGGGGAGTGGACGGAAATATATCATGGTATAAATAGTAATAGACGTACAGGAATATATCGTCTGAAATTTGGAGAACAATTACATCAATTGCTATATGATATCATCGGAAATATCGATGAACATTTTGCAATAGGAGAAAGACAACACATCATTCCCTCTCGGTTCTCGTCTATACCTCAGTTATTACAATTTCTGGAGAACTTTCAGGAGCATATTAAGAACAGATATTATCTTATCGAACAAAATATGAATGGAGAGAATACGGATATGATTGTGTTTGATATATACAAGATTTGTAACGACATTAACGAAATGACATCTAGATGCCTAAATGCCTATCTCACAGATAATATTATTCCCATACCATATCAACAGGCTCTAAATGCACTACGAAATAATAATGTGGATTTATTTTGTTCTTTAATGTCTGGCTTGATTATGAATATTCCATATAACATACACAAAGAAAAATTGGATGAAGGATATTTTCATACCATTATTCATGTCATCACTTCCGTCTTAGGTATGTCCCCTCTTTCGGAAGCAGAAACTGCAGATGGGCGTATAGATATGATGATTGAGTTTCCCAACAAGATTTTTATTTTAGAGTTCAAATATTCTGCAAATAATCAGAATAGAGCTCTTGAGGCAATAGATCAAATAAAGGAAAAGGAATATGCGAAATCTTATTATATCAAAGGAAAAACGATATATGGAGTAGGAATATCTTTCTCTCAGGAAAGGCGAAATATAAATGGCTTTAAGCCGGAAATACTTTATAAACCAGATATTTCAATATATAATTATAAAACGCGGCAACATGAATAAGACAAAAGAAGAATTATGGCAAGAGTCCGAAGATAGACGTTTAGAGTATGAAGGCTATTGTAGAAAGATAATACAAGGGTTGGAAAGTCAAAGCGAAACGAGTGGAATTCGTGCCATCTGGGAATTGGTGCAGAATGCACGCGATGTGTCGGACAATGCAGTCATTAAAATAGAGTTAACTCATAACAATCTTATCTTTTCGCATCATGGAACGCCATTTGATTATACCTCATTTAGAGCTCTTGTAAAACAAGATAGCTCAAAAGACAGGGCTGATGCTGAGACTGTGGGCCAATATGGGACTGGCTTTATGACTACACACACATTTAATAGGCTTGTGTATGTTTCTGCTCCATATGCTGTGAAACGTGGTAAAGATGAAATAACAGGGTATGTGCAGATAAAAGACTTTGAATTAGACCGAAGAAAAGTGGATTCAGACGAGGGGCCTGCCTTGATGGAGAAACAATTAGACGAGGTAAAAGAATTTTGGAAAAGGCCTCAACAAACAAAGATAATAGATGACCTAACATCGTTCAGGTATGAATTGAATAAAGATCAGATTGAGAAGGTTTCTTCCTATTTAGACAACGTTGTTAGGTTACTCCCTTTTGTCTTGGTCCTCAATGCTACTATTCATAAAGTAGAGGTTGAGAATAAGTATAGCAATGAACATTATACTATTAATAAGAGTAAATCGAGTACGACAAAGAATTTTGGTCTAGCAAATTGGACACTGAACACGGAATTTATCCGTATATATAACCACAACACAGGAGAGGACAATACATTGGAATGTAGTAGCTTAAAATCAAACAAAGGTGATGTAGTGATTATACCACCATATCCGACTTCATGTGGTAATGTAAAGCATATTCCTAGTTTGTTTTTGTGGTTCCCATTACTCGGTACTGAGGAGTTTGGGGTAAACTTTATTTTTCACTCCGAACGTTTCTATCCAGTTGAGAAGCGTAATAACATAATGCTTCCAGGGGTTTCTATGAATAGTGTGGAAAAAGGCAGAGAGAATGTGCAGATTCTAGAGGAGATGATGAAGGCTATCTTTGAATATTATAGGGATGAGGAACATTCAAAGAGCCTAAGTCTCGATATGTGTCATGTGGAATTCCCTGAGGTGTGTGAGAACGATGAAACTGAGCTTCTGTACAAAGAAATGCAAGAATTATGGAAAAATCAAGTTGTCAATTGGAAGGTTCTACCTATCGGTAATTCAAAGCATAGTATAAATGAAGAAAATGTTAAATTGTTGCATCCTGATTTTTATAGTAAACTCAATAATGATCAAAGAGTAAAATATGAACCAGTGATTGCAAGCTATGTTTCAATGGTAAAAGGAGCAGATGGCAATGGTATCCTTATTCCAGATAAGGATTTGATTGAATGGTCCGAGGTTGTAAACAGATGGGGTTGTGATAAAGATGAAGAGTTCTTTATCACTGTGGCAGATGTTTGTCAAGCCATACAACAAAATTCCGAAAAATTGTTTTCATTCTTGATGTTCTTGAAAGATAGCGGGAATAGTAAGATGATGGAGGATTATCCGCTGTTGCCTAATAGAAATGGCCAACTTAGAAAACGCGGTGAACTCTATTATGGAGCATTCATGGATGAAACAGTATATAACCTTGTGTGTACTGTAATGGGTGAGGATGCTGATAAAATGTATGATCCTAAATTCTTGGAGATATGCGAAGTAAATAACTATTCAACTAAAGATTTGCAAAAAGCTATTACGTTAACCATCACTTATTGGCGAAATAAAATATTGAACAGCCGTGATAAGCTAAATGATGAACAGTTGTATGCACTAATTCGTTTTTGTTCTGCATCGGCATTGGATGATTTTAAGAATCAACGTGGAAAGATAATGAGAGTTTTGCCAACATTTTATGGAAAAGTCTTTAGTCAAGAAGCTACTATAAAATATCGGGAAGAAGATGAAGAAGACTTCTATAGTCCAGCTTTTAATTTGCTGTTAGATTACACTTTGTCAAGAATATGCTGCAAAGATACAATATGGGTCGACAAGCACAAAGATTGGTTGTTGAGGTTTTTAGAGGAGTATGCTCCCAACGGCAATGATGATAGGAAAAAGAAACTGGATACATATGGAGTTCTGCCAAATCAGAATTCTGTGTTATGTATGATGAGTTCTTTAAAATCTAATCGAGGGGTTCCGGATGAGATGATGGAAATATACCAAGATGTGTTTGATAAAGATTTGAAGAATGAGTGGGTTGATCCAGCATTTGAGACTCTAGTAGAATTTCCGAATGTAACGCCTAACGCTATTGCACAGGAAATAGAAGCAGCAATTGTAGCGGATATGAAACAAGATATACATCAATATGAGAAAGTCGTTCGCAGAATAATACTAAAGATTGGGGAATCAGCTGAGTGGCAAGGCTGGTTTGGGCAGATTGATGACAAAAAGGCTCTCTATACATTTAATATGAAAACAGGAGATGCTCAAAAAAGTTTATTTTCGTTGATGGATAATTTAAATGATAAAAACCTGCATAGGCTCGCTAAACTGAGCGAAATTGCCAATATTGAGAATCTTATTGATCAACTAGAATGCATTCAAAAAAATGAAATTGCAAATAAAGCTAGATTTTATCATCTGCATACAATAGGTAAACGTATAGAAGACGTATTACGCGAGCATATAGGAAGTGATATTATATCGATTGTTATTCCTAAAGAAAACGAAGATAAAGTTGGAGTGGATGATATTCAGGATGGGCAGGATATTGTAGTGAGTGTGAAGAAGGATGGTGCCTGGCATAATATTTTTTTTGTGGAAGTTAAAAGTAAATGGGATTTTAATGAAGCAGCCCACATGAGTATGAGGCAGATACATATGGCCTGTTTGCATCCTGACGAGTATGCGTTATGTTGTGTTGATTTGCGGCCATATAAAAATCAAGATTTGACTAAACTGCCGGAATCATTAATTATAGGAGCAACTAATGTGAAAATGGATATTGGTAATACGCTCTTTCCCATGATGAAAGGAATTCTTGATGCTGATAATCAATCAGATGAAACTCATATAAAGATCGCGGAATATAGGGGTAACATACCAGCTAAGGTTTTTGAAATTGGAGTCCCGTTTGATAAGTTAATAGAAAAGATTGAGAAAAAGGTAAACGAAAAACTACTACTATAAAAGCATACGATAAGGTAAACTTCACGAGATTAACTAAACTATTCCATGAAACAACGCCCTATTGTATCAAAAGGATTGCCTCAGACCGTCTCAAACGGTGCGGTTTCTTTGCGCAAAATTCATTGATTATTATATAATAAATTGATAATCAATACATATAAATTTCTTCAACGAAGATGAATATTGAGTTTCCTCAAGCTGCATGAAAGACACCCCGGTACGGTCTGAAAACCGTATCGGGGTGTCTGATTGTTCGGAAACGAACAGCCTTTCAGAGCCGCAGCGTGCGGAACCACGTCTGAATATCCTCTTGCAAAGTGCTCCTGTAAGATCGCCGCACGGATTCGAAACATTCCCACTGCTGCATAAAAACTTCCGCATTGGGTTCGACCGCCTGTCTCTTTACAGGAGTTTCGCATCCAACAATTCCCCTGCGGGTATCTCCACCGTCTGATGGCGGGCTCCGTTTTTCTCGACGATTTCCAGCAAAAGCACCTTGTCGTCGGGGATCGTAAGCTTGGGCAGCGCGAATACCGTCCGCTGACGCTGGTGCCCCCTTACAACTGCCGGATCGTTGCATACGCGCAGGATTTCGAGCGATGTCTGCTGTTGTGCCGTACGCTTGGCGAGTTTGCGATCCGCTACGATGAACCGCCGCGCATCCACCTCGAAGGAGATGTTCGTGTCGTTCGAGATGCAGGTGTGAATGTATATCACGTCATTGAACACGTAAATCCCCAACACTTCGACTTCAATGCCGTACTTCTTCGCACGAATGCCCTTCACGTCCGTACGGTTTTGGCGGTATATGTCGCTCAACATGCGTTTTACGGTTGCGGGCTTTTCGCGGCCTACTTCGCGCAGCAGCACCAGGCCCTCGGAAGCCGTCGGCTGCGGATCGTCTGCGGCAGCCGGTTTCTTCACACCTTCCGTCTGCGGTTCCTGCACTGTAAGATTGAGGGTCGAGACAACCGGGTTCTCGGCATAGTGGACATCGAACGTGAAAAATCCGCCGTCTTCGGTGATGACCGTCAGGTTTGTTTCTGCTGCGAAATTCCGCACGGCCGCCTTCACCCGCACGACGTTTTCGGCCCCGTCGGCCTTGCCTGCTATGATGTCCATCGAGCCGATGTCGATATACGTGACGGGCGACGGGAAGAGGATGTGTACAGTCTTGGTGAATCCCGCTTCGATACGCAGGGGCCGGATCTCCGCCGGCGTTTCCGGTGTCGTTCGTGCCGTAACCTTTACCGCCGTGATTGCGGCGACGATCAGGGCCAGATAAATAAGGTCTCTTTTCATTTTACTGCTGTTTTGAAATCAATAATAGCTGATGGTTGGCTTTGAGGGTTATCTTCACCTCGCGGAGCTTCCCGGCGACATACTGCGACGAAGCCTGCAATCCTCCGCGCGCCAGTTCGGACAACATCTGCTGTCCGGCCGAACGGGTGACGTTTACGCTCGTGCCGGCAGTCTGCCCGACGGATGCCAGCGCCTCTTTGAGGGCCGTCCGCTCGCGGGAGTTCGGGACGTTCAGCCCCGGCTGGCCGTCCATGTCGTAAGCTACGGCTTCGACGGCGAAGATCCGTCCGCCGTATTCGACGGACGACACCACGACCTGCAGCCGCATCCCGGAGATCGTCGCAAGACCGTATAATGGGGTGTTGCGGGGAATGGTCACTCCGTCGATACGCACGGCTTCCAGCAACCGCAGTTGCACGGTGCTTCCGGCACGTATGATTTGCGTCTGAGCGACACAAGCCCTGACAGTCGGAATGTCGGCATGCGCGACGCGACCTGCCGCCGTGAGAAATCCCAAGTTACGTTCGACGGTGAAATCCGCCCGCGGGTCGAGCGTCGAGGCTTCGACCTCACCCTCCCGAACGGGCCGCATTACGGACAGGCGCGAATCCCGCCGTTGCTTTGGCGGCCCGGCCTCTTCGTCCGCGGCCGTTCCGCCGCCGAGATACTTCCGGGCGAGCTTGTACTGCTCCTCGGCCAGCTCCAACGGATCGGGCTGCTGCCGCTCGGCGTCGAGCTGGGATTGCAGGGCCGCGACCTGTTCTTTCAGGGCTTCGACCTCGGCATTGCGCTGCGGAGCGGCGTAGAAGCCCTGCACCTGCCGCTGCATGGCCCTGTTGGCCTCGGCGGCCCGCTGTGCGGGGTTATCCGCCGGTGCAGGCTCCTCGGCAGGTTTGAGCCCGTCGTCCAGCAGCGAGAACGAGTTGTCGCCGAGTGTCATCATGCGTCTCTGCTGCTGTTCCTCGCTGCGGAGCTGTTCCGCGGCTTTGCGTTTGTCTCCGACGGTGGCCTGCGCTTTGCCGTCCGGAACCGACGTATTGATCCCCGCGGCCCCCTCTTGAGGCTTGACGGGCGCAGGCCGGAATATGAACCACAGCACAACGAGGAAGATGCATCCGAGGATCGCCGCAAAGAGCAGCACCTTGCGCTTGCGCTGCCGCTCGAACTCCGCCGAGGGGTCATTGCCCGGATTCTTGTTTTCTGTCATAACGGTTTACGGTTTTAGATGTAATAATTCGGGATGCCCGACCTCCAGTTCCGGTACCATGTCCGTAGCGAAGAGGAGCCAAAGATAAACGAGCAACAGCAGGACGAGCGCCGCGAGTACGATTCGCTCCCGGATGTGGGGCGCGAGTGTGTCGTGGCGGCGCCGCAGCAACCGCCGCACCCAGCGGATGCGGCAGCGCAGGGAGTGCGGTTTAGCGGTCATAGGTCGCAATGTCTTTGTTCTCGACGATGTTCAGCGCCTCGACCATGAATCCCTGCGGATTGTTGTCCGAGCGGGAGACGTTCACCAGACGGCATGTCGTGACGAGCGACCGCTCCGTGACGGTGCTTTCGCGCAGGATACGCTGCCGTGCAAAGGTCGTAACCTCGTAAGGATAACGGTCGAAATCGCAGAGGATGCTGTCGACCTTGACCATTTGCGAGACGTTGCCTGCGATCAGGCGGTTGAAGAATCCCTTTTCCTGCAGAACCTTGTAGTAGGATAAGGCGCTTTTGTCGGCCATCTGCAAGGCGCGTCCGACATTGGACTCGATGGCCGCCTTGTCGGGCGAGAGGGTGAAGAAGAGTTCGTGGAAGCGCCGCACATGCTCGCGGGCTTCGACGGGACGGTTCTGTGCGAGGTCCTGCGAGAGCGCCACCATCAGCGAGCGGCCATTGTCCAGCACGTAGATCTTCTGCCGCTGCCGTTCGGCGAAGGAGTAGGACATCCAGACTGCCGCCACGGTTACGACGGCGCAGATTCCGGCGAAGACGAAAGCGTACATGCGCAGCTGCCGAAAGGATGTTTCGATGTTCGTTAAACACTTGAATTCCATAATAACGAGTTATTTTATTTTCGGAAAATAAGCCGGGCGCCGTTCATGATACCACGCCCCACAGCCTTACCGCCCGATAATGCCGCCGAGCCGGCGCCTTTGGCCCCGGCCCATGCTTTGCCGGCCGTCCATCCGGCTCCGGCGCTTACGAGCGAGGTCATTTTCGAGACGGTCTTGTTATAGGCGGCGAATCCGTTCGCCTGCACGACCCACGAGGCGATCGAGGGGATGCAGAGGTATCCGCACACGGCCACGAGCATGAAGATCAGGTTCAGGCTGTTCGACCAGTCCACATACCAGTTGTAGCCTTCGGCCATCAGGTCGGCGTCGTGGCGCATCGAAAGGGTTTGCAGACGTGCGATGATCGCCGAGAAAAGGTCCGAGATCGGCAGCCACAGGTAGATCGAGACATACTTCGTGAGCCATTGCGTCAGCGTGGACTGGAATCCGTCGAACACGGAGATGGCGAAGGCGATCGGCCCCAGCAGCGACAGCACGACCAGATAGAAGGTTCTCAGCACGTCGAGTATGACGCTCGCCGCGGCGAAGAGCAGTTCGAGTACCCACGCCAGACATTTGAAGATGATCCCTTTGACCGACCATGAGGAACGCTGTTCATTCATACGATCGAGGGCCTGCTGCGTCTGGTCGTCGAGTCCCAGTTCATTCAGTTCGCGTTCCATCTCCTCGTCTTCGGCATAGTAGCTGTCCGGGGGCATCTGCTCGCGGCTTTCGAGTTCGAGCCGCTCACGCCGCTCCTGCCATTGTTCCATGTCGAGCGTCTGCCCGGCCATAAGCGAATGCGTGGCCTTTACCAGCGGCGAGAGAATGCCGTTCAGGCTTCCCAGCACGAGCGTCGGGAAGAACAGGATGCAGATGCCGATGGCGAAGGGCCGCATGAGGGGAAAGAGGTCGATAGGTTCGGCCTGGGCCAGCGACTGCCAGACGCGGTAGGCGATGTGAAGCAGCGCCCCGATCCCTGCGATGGCCATTGCGACCTGCGACATCGGATAGCACAGCGCCATCATGTCGTCGTAAAGCACCCGGAGAATCGTATGCAGATTGTCCGTAAGGGAAAGCATGTGTACCATCGTCGGCTACCAGTAACGTTGTTCGTCGGTTCCGTACAATGAGAGCACACCCTCCATGTCCCGCTTCCGGGCGGCCCGCAGCAGGGATATGGAGATGTTCTTGCGCGTGTAGTAGCGTGCCAGGTCTCGATGGCGCCGCAGAACGCCGTAGACGCGCTGCACCACGTCGATCCGGTCCTTGTCCGTCAGGGACATATCCGTAGGGTTCACGATGTCCTGCAGCTCCTTCAATTCCCCGGCCGATTCCTCGATGATGCGGGCGTAGCCTGCGGCGATGGCCGCGAGCTCCGCGGGCGTGAAGTTCTCGTCGCCGACCATGCGGCGATAACCGTCGACGTAGATGTCCGAGATTTCGCCCACGAGCAGAATGCACTGCTGCACCTTGCGGGCCGAGCGGACGAGGTTGCTGACGGATTTCAGGGCGTCGTAGTATCGCTTCCCCTGCTCATAAATCTTCACGGTTTCCTGAAAACTTTGCAGCATGGTGGAGCCGTTCTTGGCGGCTTCGACGACCTGCTTGGTGGAGTTGACGATGCCCTGCGCGAGGTTCGTAGGGTCCGAGACGACCCACTGGGCGTATGTGCTGCGGCCTGTGCAGACGAGGCACAGACACAGCAGGATGATTTTCTGTTTCATGCTCGAATTGATTGTGTTATTGAGGATATTCACCCGAAGACGGGCATCACCGCTTTATCCGCCGACCCGAAGCCGGCTGTTCGGTTTGCTCTTCCCTTGCAGAATTGATTTCTTTCTGCCGCACCCCGGAAATATGTTTCTCCGGCTTCGGGCCTTTCTGTCGCAGGGATTCGAACAGATCGTCCGCGTAGGGCTGCCGCCCGGTTATACGTACGAGCCGTGCATCCAACTCCCGGAAGGCTTTTTCAATCTGCCGGGACTGGTCTTCGCGGGGGATGCCCGACTCGATACCGTATTTGTCGAGCAGTTGCAGGTTGATATAAGGGCTGTCGATCTTTTCCGGGAAGCGTGCGAACCATCCTAACGTCTGCAACTCGGCATCGAGTTTCTCGATGTAGGTTTGCCGCAGGGGAATTTCCGGATCGCTCTCCAATATCCTCTCGGCTTCCCGTACCATGCGGTTCTCCGCCTTCCAGATTCGCTCCCGGAGCTGGTACACCTGCTGCGGATCGTCCGGACATGCCGGGCCGTCCAGCCGCCCGCGCATCTTCTGCAACCGGCCCATGTCGGCGTCCCAGTCGTAGAGGCGTACGACGTAACAGGAGGGCATATAACGTCCTCTCGTTTCTGCCAGATGGCGCAGCTCGCGGAATGTCTCGGCGCGGAACTGCCGGTCTACGATATGCGCTGCTGCCTGCACCTCGTCCATCGGAGGCTGCCGGAGCCCGCTGTCGGGATGCTGCTCCAAATAAGCATCCAAGAGAAAGGTGTGCATGGCCAGCAGGCCGTGCAGGGAGTGGGCGGTGTCAGCCGGAACGTCCGCGAGGCGCCGCCCGATCTTTTTCGCAAGCGGCGTCCTGCGCAGGGCCTCCATCAGTTCCAGCATATCTTTTCCTGCCGCATCTTCGGGCGTCCTGAGAAAGCAGTCTGTCGCTGTATTCATTGTCAGCCCGATTCCGGCAATGGTCAGATCCGATTTCCGGTGCCGTCGCACGAGATCCGTCATACTGCGTATATCCCGTTCCCGGAGCAGGTTTTCAGCATGACGTGCAATGAGCGTGCGTCGATGCTCCTTTTTCCAGTCCGGCTTGCGGCGGAATAGCCGCGCGATCTTATCTTTCCATTCCATAGCCGTCGGATTTAGAAATGTGTGACTGCGGGCAGCGTCTGCCGAAGGGCCGCCCCTGCTTGCCGGGGCAGCCCGGAAATACCGAACGCGGTTCCATTATTCGGCCGGTTCGTTGAAAGGTTCTGCGGCAATGATTTCGTCGTCGTCCCGGCGGCGGATGCTGTCCTCCGGAACGAAGCGTCCATAACAGCCGATGGTGAGTGTCTCGGTGGCAGCATCGTAGATCACGCGGTTGTCGTCGTCGGCGCCGAGCCAAAGACGGTGGCGGCGCAGCGCGATGATGCCGTCCTGTACGAGGCGTTTGTAGCAGAGCGCGTGGTCGAAAACGAGGATGCGCCACATGCCCTCGCCGATGCGGCGTATCGAGGCCGAGAGGTTGTTTTCCGCCGAGAGCCACGCTCCGCAGATACGGTCGGCGTCGAGTTGTTCCCGAAGGTCCGCCAAGGTGCGGATAACTTCGGTGCGGGTTCTGATCTCCTGCTGAAGGGCCGCTACGGCCGACGCAGGCGTCGATTGGTTACTGTTCATTGTTTTTGAGTTTTGAGGTTCGTTTGAAAGCGTCGCCCGGCACGAGGAGCAGTGCATCGGCCGGGGGCGTGTAAAAGAGATCGACCCGGCATCCGCCGTAGGCCGTATAATAGACGCAATCCTTGTAGTGCAGAGCATGTGTTTCGGACGTGCCGCGGCGCGTGATGGTGATGCGGAATTTATCACCGCACGGCTCGATCACCAGCCGCGTGTCGTCGAGCGTCGAATGCCATGCTCCGCACAGGGGACGGATTTTGCGGTATTCGTAATCGTAGAAGAGGTGAAACGCTCCGAGCACGGCCGTAAACGTCAGCAGGATGCCGGCGCATATCCAAAGCAACTGTTTCATAACAGGAAGAATTAAGATTCGGTGTTCGTTTTACGCTCGCGTGCCAGCTGGCGGATGGCGGCTTCGATGTCGCCGCCGAGCTTCTCGGCAAGCTCCATTACCTGCATCTTTTCCGACTCTTCGGTGGTGTAACACAGGTACTCTGCCGCACTCGTTTCAGTGGCATAGACCGCCGACTGCACGCCTCCGAGTCCGATCCAGACCTCTTTATAGCGGCGTTTAGGATCGTTCGAGAGGTTGATAGAGAGAATCTGCGCCCGCTCCTTGTCCGTCAGTCCCAGCAGACGTTGTATGCCGTCGAATTTCGAGAGGTATTTGCGCTGGTCCAAAAGGATTTTGCAGTCGGCGTTGTTGATGATCGACTCCTTGACGATGGGCGACGAGATGATGTCGTCCACCTCCTGCGTCACCACGACCGCCTCGCCGAAATACTTGCGAACGGTTTTAAACAAATACCTAATATATGTACTCATATTGGCCGAGGTGAGGGCCTTCCAGCACTCCTCGATCAGGATCATCTTGCGGACGCCTTTCAGCCGCCGCATCTTCGAGATGAAGGTCTCCATGATGATGAGCGTCACCACCGGCAGCAGCGTCTTGTTCGAGGAGATGTTGTCCAGCTCGAAGACGATGAAACGCTTGTCCAGCAAATCCAGCTGTTTGTCGGAGTTCAGCAGGTAATCGTACTCGCCGCCCCGGTAATAGGGCTCCAATACATTCAGAAAGTTTTCGAGGTCGAAATCCTTCTCCCGCACGCGCTTCTGCTCCAGAAGCCGCCGGTAGTCGGTTTCGACGAACTCGTAAAAGGTATCGAACGAGGGGACGATGGAGCGGTCGGTGCGGAGCTTCGAGAGGTAGAGGTTCACGGCGTTCGAGAGCGCCACCTCCTCCGAGCGCGTCGGCTCCTCGGATTCGCGTTTCCAAAGGGTCAGCAGCAGCGTCTTGAGCGACTCGCGCTTCTCCACGTCGTACACTCCGTCCTCGACATAGAAGGGATTGAAGGCGATGGGCGCCTCCTCGGTGTAGGTGAAATACACCCCGTCGCGGCCCTTGGTCTTGGCGTGAATCAGCGAGCAGAGCCCTTGGTAGGAGTTGCCCGTGTCGACCAGCAGGATATGCGAACCCTGCTCCCAGTACTGACGAACCAGATGGTTCGTCAGATAACTCTTGCCCGAGCCCGACGGTCCGAGGATAAATTTATTCCGATTCGTGATGACGCCGCGCTTCATCGGAAGGTCCGAGATGTCCAGATGGAGGGGTATGCCCGACAGGCGGTCGGACATCTTGATTCCGAAGGGCGAGAGCGACGAGCGGTAGTTGGTCTCCCCGTTGAAAAGGCAGAGGGCCTGATCGAGGAAGGTGTAGAAACTCTCCTCGGCGGGAAAGTCGGCCTCGTTGCCGGGAATCGCCGCCCAGAACAGCACCGGCACGTCCACTGTGTTGTGATGCGGCGTGCAGCCCATCAGCGCGAGCTGCGAACCCACGTCGTTGCGGATGCGCTTCAACTCCGATTCGCTCTCGGCCCATGCCATGACGTTGCAGTGGCACCTTACGGAGCGCACCCCCTGCGAGTGCGCCTCATTGAGATACTGGTCGATGTCGAGTAGGTCAGCCCCCTTACGGGAGCTTTCCCCTC
>OGGU01000241.1_pt1 | contig 48565 bp, 47 predicted proteins | sample 1571241 | NCBI WGS metagenome assembly OGGU01 (sample SAMEA2581934, study PRJEB24529) | metagenome | biome: Human gut stool | place: China | collected 2011
TCATCATGGCTGACCGCAAAAAGCTGAAATCGGCCAATGGAATGTACCTCGGCTCAACGGGATCGGGCAAGAGCTTTGCGGCCAAGCGGGAGCTGCTCAATGTGTTTCTCGCCACCAATGACCGCATTGTGATTGTTGACCCGATGGGCGAATATGTCCCGCTGGCCCGAAGGCTGGGGGCTCAGGTGATCGAGATTGCCCCGGACAGCCCCAACCACTTGAACCCTATGGACATCCAACTGAATATGAACGGCGGCGAAAGCCCCCTGTCCATGAAGGCGGATTTCCTCTTGTCCCTGTGTGAGCTGATCTTGGGCGGCAAGGAGGGCTTACAGCCCATCGAGCGGACGGTCATTGACCGTTGTGTGCGGCAGGTCTACCGAGAGATGGCGCTGGGACTGGAAAATGCGAAAACGCCTCTGCTTCAAGATTTGTATGAGGAGCTTCTGAAACAGCCCGAGCCCGAGGCAAAGCGGGTGGCAACGGCGCTGGAGCTCTACTGCACAGGCTCCCTCAACCTGTTCAACCACCATACCAATGTGCAGACCTCAAACCGGGTGGTGTGCATCGTGCTGAAGGGCATGGGTGAAAACCTCCGCAAGATCGCCATGCACATTACCAACGAATTTGTCACCCAGGCCGTGGATGAAAACTACCGGGCGGGAGTGGCGACTTGGTGCTACTTCGACGAGTTCCATGTTCTGCTCCGTGACCAGTTGACCGCCAGCTACTTTGTGGCCGTCTGGAAAATGCTCCGTAAAAAGGGCTGTGTCCCCAGCGCATTGACCCAAAATGTGAAAGACCTTTTGGCAAGCGCGGAGATTTCCAATATTCTGGATAACACCGATTTCATGGTGCTGCTGTCACAGGCCCAGAGTGACCGGGCGATCCTCGCAAAACAGCTCGGCATTTCAGAGCACCAGCTTTCCTACATCACCCACTCCAACGCGGGCGAGGGCCTGTTGTTCTATGGGAATGTGACTATCCCGTTTATTGACCGCTTCCCGCGTGGTGAGATTTACGATCTGCTGACGACCCGCCCGGAGGATATGGCCCATGAGCGAAAAGACGAGTAAGGGCACTTCGGGACAAAGTGTCCCGAAGTCCAAGTTCCGACACAAGAGCCGGCAGGAACAGGCGGCGGAGTCCAAGCTCCGTATGGAAAAGCGGGGTGAAAAGCTGGATAAGGCCCGGGGCAAGCTGGCGAAGCAGAAACCGCCCAAGCGTCCCGGCCCCGTGAAGCGTGCGGGCCGGGCGGCGCTGGGCGGTGTGCATGGCTTTGTCCACGGCAAAATTTGCGAGGTGGAGCATGAGAATGTAGGCACCGAGGGCGCGCACCACACCGAGTTGGTGGGCGAGGCCGCTCTGCGGCATGGGACGCACCATGTAAAAAAGACTATCCGGGAGCACCCGGCCAAGGCCGTCCAAAGGGCCGAGTCCAAGTACATCAAGGCTACGGCGGACTATCAGTACCGGGCGGCGGCTCTGGAGCATCCTGAGTTGGACAAGGGGACCTTTTCCCGGTATCTGCAAAAGCGGCGCATCCAAAAGCAGTATGCGAAACAGGCGCGGGAGGCCGCAAAGCAAGGGGCAAAGGCCGCTGAGAAAACGGCTGTCACCACGGAAAAGCTGGCGGCCCGGACGGTGGCTTTCGTCAAGCGGCATCCCGTGGGCGTGGTCATCGGTCTGGCCTGCGCCCTGCTGATCTTCTCCCTCCAGTCCTGTGTTTCCTCGATGGTGACGGTGGGCAACGGTCTGGTGGGCGCGGTTGCGGCCAGCACCTATGCGTCCGAGGACGCGGATATGCTAGGGGCCGAGGCCGCCTATTGTGAGCTGGAGGCTGAACTGCAGGACTACCTCGACAGCTACGAGTCCACCCACGATTACGATGAATACCATTTTGACCTTGATGACATTGAACACGACCCCTATGTGCTGATCTCTATGATCTCCGCGCTCCATGAGGGGGCGTGGACGGTGGACGAGATACAGGGTACGCTCCAAAACCTCTTTGCCCGCCAGTACATTCTGACCGAGGAGGTGGAGGTTGAGGTGCGGTATCGGACGGAAACCGACACTTGGACGGACGAGGAGGGCAACACCCACACGGACACTTACCAAGTGCCGTATGACTACTACATTTGCTATGTGACGCTGGAAAATTTCAATCTGTCCCATGTGCCGATCTACATGATGTCCGAGGAACAGCTTTCCCGATACGCCCTCTATATGGCCACGCTGGGCAACCGCCCCGACCTGTTCCCGCAGTCCGGCTATGTGCCGAAGTACACCAACCCGCCCCCGAAGCACGATGTCCCGGAGGCATATCTGGCCGATGAAACCTTTGCCGCCATTCTGAAGGAGGCCGAGAAGTATTTGGGCTTTCCCTATGTGTGGGGCGGCTCCAATCCCAACACTTCCTTTGACTGCTCCGGCTTCGTCAGCTATGTTTACAATCAATGCGGCTGGGACTTCGGACGGCTGGGAGCCCAGGGGCTCTACAACATTTCCACCCTAACCAACAACCCCAAGCCCGGTGATCTGGTTTTCTTCAAGGGAACCTATGACACACCGGGCGTTTCTCATGTAGGCATCTATGTGGGCGACGGCTGGATGCTCGACTGCGGCGACCCCATCCATTATTCCAATCTCAACACGAGCTATTGGCAGTCCCACTTCTACGCCTACGGCAAACTTTATTGACAAGGAGGATTTTTGAATATGGCAATCAGCAAAAGCGCAAAAATCGAGGCTGAGATCGAAAAGGTCAAGGCCAAGATTGCGGAACAGCAGGCCCGGCTGAAGGAGCTGGAACAGAAAAAGCACGAGGCGGAAAACAGCGAGATCGTGGACATCGTGCGGGGCATGAGTATTTCTCTCACCGATCTGCCCCTGCTGCTCCAGTCCATTCAGAACGGCGGCAAGGCAGCTTTGGGACAGAGTGTCCCGAAGTCTGAGGACAAGGAGGAGACTGTATGAAAAGAGGATTTAGGATGCTGATGGCGGCGCTCTGCTCCGTCGTTTTTTTATGCGGTTTTTCCGTTACGGCCTATGCCGGGGGCGGCGACGAGTACATGGACTATGAGACTGAGCCCGTGGTGGAAACCGAGCCCGCAACGGAGCCCGAACCCGCGCCCACCATTGAACCCGGTGCGGGCTTTGCGGAGGAGGGCAACCTTGTGACCCGCGATCTGCTCTATGACAAGAACACCAACAAGCAGTTTATTTCCGTCCAGACCAGCGGCGGCAACACTTTCTATATCGTCATCGATTACGACAAGCCCACCGACGAGGACGGCGAACAGTACGAAACCTACTTTTTCAGCATTGTGGACGAGGCCGATCTGCTGGCTGCTATGGAGTCCGCTGGCGTTGAGCTGCCCGCCTGCACCTGTAAGGAGAAATGCGTGGTGGGTGCAATCAACACCGATTGCCCGGTCTGCTCCATCAATATGGGCGAGTGTGCGGGCGTGACCCCAGAGCCAGAGCCCGAACCTACCACGGAGCCACAGCCCGAGGAGCCCGCGAAAAAGAACGGGGCCGGGCCGCTGATCCTTGTGCTGGCTATCTTCGCCATTGGCGGCGGGGCCGGGTGGTACTTCAAGATTTACCGCCCCCAGCGCCAGCAGGCCGCTGCGCCCGAGGATGACTACGAGGAAGAAATGGACGCTTACAACGATTTTGAGGATGACGGCCCTCCGTGGGACGAGGACGATCCCGAACCCGAGGAGGACAATGTATGAATTTTACCAACAGCCCCTACGAAACCATGATGAAAAGGCCGTCCCATATCCAGCCCCCGGCCACGTCCAAGGCACCCAAGGGCTCCCGCTGTCACGGCTGTCCCTACTGGCGGGGCATCGCCTGTGTGTCCTGTTACCGTGAGCTTTTGGGCAAGCCGGGCGGGAGGTGATGCTGTGGCCCGTGAGCTGACCCGAGAGGAAAAGGCGAAGATCCGCAAGCTGGTGAAAAAGTGGTGTGCCAACTACGATAAGGAGTGCGGCTGCTTACCACTGGATTGCGAGTGTTATATGCTGGGGAAATGCTGGACGGGAGCTTATTGCCGCTACTTCCGGGAGGCTGTTCTGCCCCTTGATCCGGTGCTGGAGGCGGGGCTGACCGCCGAGGGCCCCGCCCCGGAAACCCGGCCCTGCCCGGTCTGCGGCAGCGTCTTTCTCCCGGACGGCAGGACGCGCTACTGCTCCCCGGCCTGTGCCAAGAAAGCCCACCGTCGCCAGCAGCGGGATCACATGAAGAAAAAGCGGGGCTGGTCTGTTGACAATTAGGCCCGAAAAAAGCCCGGTATCTCAAGGTTTTTTGGGGCCGCTTTAGGGGTGGCCCGTATGTTTTTACTGCCCGCCCCTGTTTGGCCCCGATGCTGTCAACATTTTTACGCCCTACTTTGGGACACTTTGTCCCGAAGTAGGGCTATTTTTGAAAGGAGGAACCATGCCGAAGTATTATGAAATCAGCGAGGTGGCGGCAAAGCGGGCAAAGGATATGAACAGCTTTTCCGACTACAAGCCCGGTTCGGCTACAAGCGCCTACCGCCAGATGGTGGATAAGGCGTATGCCATAGCGGAACGCCAGAAGGCCCGTGTCGATCCCATGTACCATGACAAGATCGACGCGCTGGTTGACCGCTACGCCAAAAAGCTGGCCGCCAACCTCAACGAGTCCCATGTCATTGATGGCCGTGTGCCGTCCATTCTGATCGCCGGGGGCGGTAATTTCCCGGTACGCAAAAAGGAAAAGCAGAACGCCGCTCGTGACCGCAATATGGGCGAGTACATGGAAATTGAGAAGCTGCTGGATAAGATCAAGTCTGTGGGTACAGGCGGGATCAGCGCCGACGATGACCTTGCCGTGGAAAAGCTGGAAAAGAAACTGGCGGGGCTGGAGGAGCTGCAAGCCACCATGAAAAGCGTCAATGCCTATTACCGCAAGCACAAGACCTTGGAGGGCTGTCCCGGCCTGCCCGACAAGGATATTGGCAGACTGCAATCCTCTATGGCGAATGACTGGCGCAAAGACCCGGTGCCTTATCCCTCTTTTCTGCTGACGAACAACAACGCCAATATCCGCCGGGTGCGCCAGCGCATTGATGATCTGAAAAACCGCAGCGAGTTTGTTGGCTGGATTTTCCCCGGCGGCGAGGCAAAAATCAACGAGGCCGAGAACCGTCTGCAACTGCTTTTCGATGAAAAGCCCCCGGAGGATCAGCGGCGGGCGCTGAAGTCCGAGGGCTTCAAGTGGGCTCCCAGCCAAGGTGCATGGCAGCGGCAGCTCAACCAGAACGCGATCCGGGCGGCTGCTCGTCTGGACTTTCTGCGGTCCGAGGACGGCCAGAGCCCCTATCAGCTCCAGCCCTTTGCACGGAAAGCGGAGAAGGATATGTCACGATAAGGAGGTACTATGGACAAAAATCAAGGCTATGCAATCTTAAAGGCCGTCATGCTGGAAAACGGCCGGGGCTTTGCGTTGGGTGAACACCCCACTGCTCCGTCTCCCTATGTCACATGGGCCTGTTACGATGACAAAAACGGCCAGCGTCAATATGAGTGGGGGCATTACGGTAACGATCTGACTGCTATGGAAAAGGACTTTGCAGATCGGGTGCAGGACTATCAGCGACTTTACAAGGTCAAAGTCGTGCAAATCGAGGCCCCCGGCCTTTACAAGTATTACTCCACCCAGCGGCCCGTGGACATCGGCACATTCCCGAAGCCGCCCCATAACGCCCCGGATGAGATCGTCAACTACGATCAGCGCGTCCCTGTGGAGGGCAGTGCATTTCTGGCGTGGGGCCATCTGACCTACACCAAACCGCTGACGGAAAAACAGGCGTCCGACTATGAGCTCCGTCCAGCCCCCAATATTTCCGAGCTGCGGCGGGAAAGCTGCGGCAGGCCCCGGTCGATTGCCCAGCAGATGAAGGAGGCTGCTGCTCTGGCCGAGGCCAACCGGGGCGATCCTGCCCCCAAGAAAAAAGCCCCCGACCGGGGCGACCGATAGGAGGATCGAAATGGAAGAAAGATATAATCCCATGAAAAGCGCGGAGATTGCCGCCGAGCATAACTACAACATGATCGACGGTGTTCTGAACAACCAGCTCCCGGCTCTGCCCCCGGAACAGGAAAAGGAGCTGGATAAGGTGAAAGAGCCGCCCAACAAGCGCCGCAGCCGGGAGCGCGAGGAACGATGACAAAAAAGCGCATCCGCTGTATGCCGATCTATGTATGGGTGCGCCCCGACGAGATGGAGGCTATTCAAGGGCGCATGGCCGAGGCCGGGATCAGCAATCTAAGCGCCTATGTCCGCAAGATGGCCCTCAATGGGTATGTGCTCCATGTTGACCTCTCAGACATCCGGGAACTGGTGTCCTTACAGCGCCGGTGTGCGAATAACCTCAATCAAGTGGCGATCCAAGCCAACACCTACGGGGGCATCTATCCCGAGGAGATTGCCCAGCTTCAGAAGGACTATGCGGCCCTGTGGGAGCCGCTCTCCGATCTGCTCAAAAAACTCTCTGCTGTGACGGCTCTTTGAATGTCCGGGGGATGGTCTTGTGCCATCCCCCGGTTTTCTCGACTTCGGGGAGCATGGGGCCCCCGCAAAGTCGGATGACTTTGTGGGGAGAGGAGGCGCAATGGAACGGGTGAACTTTGGGACACTTTGTCCCGAAGTGAACAAGCGCAGTTTGTGCCGACGAGTCCCGAGGTGGAGAAAGCCAAAGGCATCCTTGTTGTCCCATTTTTACGGAGTTATAATGGTATTGTAGAGGATAACAACAACTTTTTAAGGAGGTTTCAAGCTATGCGGTTTGTTCTGAAAATCTTTGCCGCGCCCTTTGTTCTGGCGCTGTCCCTCACAGTCGGGGTGCTGTCATTCGTCTTTTCGCTGGCATCCTGGGCGTTTAGCATCCTGTCCCTGCTCTTTGCTGTCTGTGCGCTGTTTTCAATTTTTATCGAAGGTGATACGGCATGGGGAATACAGGGGCTTGTGATAGCTTTTTGCGTTTCGCCCTTTGGCCTGCCCGCTGTGGCCGAGTGGCTGATTAGTAAGCTGGACGGGCTCAACTACTCCTTGAAGTGCTTTATCACAGACTGATTACTTTGGGACACTTTGTCCCGAAGTAGCGAGGCGGCGGCTGACCACAGCCGCCGCTTTTCTCTTGGAAAGGAGGAATACCCACGGCCACAACCTACCTAAAGGCACACCACATCAGCAAGGGGGAAACCATCGCCCAATCGCTGAAAGACCGTTTTGAATACGGGCAGAACCCGGACAAGACCGAGGGCGGGGAGCTGATCTCCTGCTATGAGTGCGACCACATGACCGCCGATGCGGAGTTCCTGCTCTCCAAGGCAAAATACAAAGCCATCACGGGCCGGGAACAGCGGCGGGATGCGGATGTACTTTGCTATCAGATCCGTCAGTCATTCAAGCCCGGAGAGATCACTCCCGAGGAGGCAAACCGTGTGGGCTATGAGACGGCCATGCGATGGACGAAGGGCAAACATGCCTTTTTTGTTGCCACCCACACAGACCGTCGCCATATCCACAACCACATTTATTACAATTCAACCGCGCTGGACTGTGCCCACAAGTACCGGGATTTTTTCAGATCGGCCAGCGCCCTGCGGCGGCTCTCTGACCGGGTATGTCTGGAGAATGACCTGTCCGTGATTACCAACCCCAAGCTCCACAGCAAGGGGCGTTTCCTCCACTACGGCCAATGGATCGGTGAGCGCCCCCCGTCTGCACAGCAGAGGCTTCGCCTTGCCATCGGTGACGCGCTGGCAAAAAAGCCCGCTGACTTCGAGGCGTTTCTATGGCTCATGGAGGGGGCCGGGTATGCCGTGAAGCACGGGCGGGGCGGCGTGATCTCGTTCCTTGTGCCGGGGCAGAAGAAACCCACCCGGCTCCGGGCGTCCACCTTGGGGGACGGCTACGATCCCGAGGACATCCGGGCGGTGATTGCCGGAGAACGGCCCACCCCGGAGATCCCCGACGAGGCCCCGCCGCCCCAGCGGATCAATCTCATAATCGACATTCAAGAGCGGTTGAGCCAGGGCAAGGGCCCGGCCTATGAACGGTGGGCCAAGGTCTACAACCTCAAACAGATGGCCGCTGCCCTGCAATATCTCCGGGAGCATGAGCTGGGCGACTATGACGCGCTGACCGCCAAGACCTCCGGGGCCGTGGATCGCTTTCATGCGCTGGCCGGGGATCTGCGGGACACCGAGGCGGCCCTTGCCAAAACCTCCGATCTTATGGCGGCCACGGTGGAGTATGCCAAGAACCGCCCTGTGTTCGACGGCTACAAGGCGGCCCGGTACAGCAAGAAATATCTTGCCGCGCACGAGGCCGAGCTTGCCAGCTACCGGGCGGCCAAGGCCACGCTGAACAACATTCTGGCCGGGGCCAAGCTCCCCAAGATGGACGCACTCAAAAAGTCCCGCCGTGAGCTGGCCGAAAAGAAAAAGGCCCTTTACGCGGAATACCGCAAGGCCCAGCAGGATATGCGGGAGGCCGTAGCGATCAAGGCCAACATCGATCATCTGCTCGGCGTAACCGGCGGGCGGGAAAATAAGGCACAGGAGCGATAGCGACCGGCCGCAGACAAAAGGCGCTATGCGCCGCCACTTCGGGACACTTTGTCCCGAAGTCTGCCGGGTTTGGGGAGGCTCCCCAACAAGCATTTTTACGGCCCCTCGGGGCGCAAAAATAGTGAGTGTCTATACACTCGCCCTGCTTGCCGTTTCGTGCAACCCCGAAAATGGCGCAAAAAAACGGAGGTCGCGCTGTTCTTACGCTTCCTCCGTTCTCCGGGCCTTTTTCAGCCCCTCTGCTGTGGCTTCGATAATCGTGAGTTCTTTTTCGTCCATTTCGTTGAGCAAGTGATCTATATGCTTTCGGCAGTCACTCTGGCCGTTCTGCTTGTCTGGATAGAAAAAATCATCTACGGAAATATCCAACAGGGTGACGAGCTGATAAAAAGTATTGAGGCTGGGATGCTGACCTCTATTTTCAAAATACATAATAGAACGCGGGGTGCGGTCTACAAGCTGTGCGAGGTATTCCTGTGTCCAGCCTTTGGCTTCTCTTTTGCGCTTGATTTCCCGGCCCAGCGCGTGAAAATCAAGTTTTCGTTCATCTTGGTACATTCTCATATCACCCCTATATTATTTTACATTTCGGGTGAGATTATTTGAACGAAGTGCAATTTTATGTTTTGGTAGTATTTTGTTTCGTGTTTCCGATAGACAAGGTGTTGCATAGATGTGATATAATAATTTCTGAGGGAGGTGGTGCTATGAAATACAAAATTCTTGTTGTCGAGGACGACACCGTAATACAAACGGAACTTGTAAACCTTTTGAATGGGAATGGCTATCATACAGACGCAGTTACTGATTTTTCTTCCATCGTGCAAGCCGTCAAGAATATCCAGCCCCATTTGATTTTACTGGATATAAAATTACCACAAGAAAGCGGCTATTCTATCTGTTCTCAAATCCGTGGCTTTTCCAATGTGCCGATTATTTTTGTGACGAGCTGTAACACGGATATGGACGAGCTGAACAGCATTTTGCTGGGCGGCGACGCCTTTGTTACAAAGCCCTATAATACCGCAATTTTACTGGCGAAGATTTCTTCTCTGCTGAAACGGGCTTATCCCGCAGAACAGGGTGAGCGGCTTGTATGGCAGGGAGCGGTTCTCCATTTGGAAAGTAGCACGATTGAATATGATGGCAGACAGGCGGAGCTGACAAAGAACGAGCTAAAAATTATCTACTATCTGTTCAAGCACGCGGGAAAAATTTGTCCCCGGAATGATATTGTTGATTATTTGTGGGACAACCAGCTTTATGTTGATGACAACGCTCTGAGCGTCAATATCGCCCGTATTCGGGAAAAGCTATCTGCTATCGGCCTAACTGGCTTTATCAAAACAAAACACAGGCAGGGGTACACGCTATGAACGGAAAACAGTATCTAAAAAACAAACTGCCTATGCTCGTTTTGAATTTGGTCTGCATGATGGCGCTTTCTGCATTTCTGCTATTAAGCGGAAATAGTGTAGACAGTATCTCGCTTATTTTGTTCGTGTGGCTATTAGTCCTTGCAGGTAGTCAGGCTCTTGCATATAACAGCAGAAAAAAGCAGATGGAAAAACTGCTCCGATTGACTGAACAACTGGACGAGCAATATTTGATTGCGGAATTGATGAGCTTGCCGGAGCAAGCTGACGATCAAGTGTTTTATCAGATTTTGAAGTTGGCGGAGAAGTCCATGCTGGAGCGGATCGGCACCATTCAGCGGGAACGGCTGGAGTACAAAGAGTATATCGAACAATGGATACATGAGGTCAAAACACCAATTACCGCTATGAAGCTATTGTGCGAAAATAACCGTTCAGCGTTCACACGGGAACTGTTGGCAGAATTAGAGAAAACAAATCGCTTTATCGACCAAGCTCTTTATTACGCCCGTAGCGAACATACGGAAAAGGACTATTTGGTTCGTGAGATCCGCCTGTTTGATGCAGTCCATCAAGCGATTTCCGACAACAAGTATCTGCTTCAGCAAAATGGGGTTCAGATTGATGTTCAAGAAACGGACGAAACCGTTTATTCGGACGAAAAGTGGATTTGCTTCATTCTTAACCAACTGATCGTCAATGCCGTAAAATATCAGAATGAACAGTTGCACTTGACGATTTATAGTGAGCACATGGGCGATCAGATTATTTTATGTGTGCGGGATAACGGCGTTGGGATTTCCAGTAGTGATTTACCCCGTATTTTTGAAAAGGGCTTTACCGGGAAAAATGGTAGAACTGCCGCACAGAACGCTACTGGCATTGGCCTGTACCTATGCAAGAAGCTGTGTGATAAACTCGGTATCGGCATTTCCGCTACCTCCGGGGATGAGGGTACGACTTTGCGACTTTCCTTTTACATCAATAACTTCATTCATCAAGTGCAGGGTTGAATGGCTCTGCACTTCTTACATTTCTGTAAGAACTTTGTAAGAAAACTTGATACAAACGAATGGCCTTTTTCGCTACAATAAAATCGAGGTGAAAAACATGAGCGAACTTTTGAAACTGGATCATATCCAGAAATATTACGGCAACGAAGGCGCTATTACAAAAGCCATCAACGATATTAGCTTTTCTGTCGAACACGGAGAATTTCTTGGAATTATGGGTGCGTCCGGTTCTGGTAAGACAACCTTGTTGAATTGCATCTCCACCATTGATACCGTCAGCGCAGGCCATATCCATTTGGACGGAGCCGATGTAACAAAAATCAAGCCGAAAGCCCTTGCCCGTTTTCGTCGGGAAAACCTTGGCTTCATTTTTCAAGACTTCAATTTGCTGGACACATTGACGATTTCTGAAAATATTGCATTGGCACTGACGATCAATAAAGTCCCGGTTGGAAAGATCAATCAACAGGTACAGGATATTGCCGAGACTTTGAATATCACAGATATTCTGAACAAATATCCTTATCAAGTATCTGGCGGCCAGAAACAGCGCTGTGCCTGTGCCCGAGCGATTATCAATAAACCCAAACTGATTTTAGCGGACGAGCCGACTGGTGCTTTGGACAGCCATTCTTCTCAAATGCTCCTTTCCACCATGCAGAGCATCAACGAGCAACTTGGGGCAACCATCCTAATGGTGACGCATGACGCATTTTCCGCAAGCTATGCCAACCGAATTTTGTTCCTAAAGGACGGTGAGATTTTTACCGAGATCCACAAGGGGAGCACTACCCGAAAAGCATTTTTCGAGAAAATTCTGGATGTCCTCACCATGATGGGAGGTGGGCAGACAGATGTATGCTAAACTGATTTTCAGAAATGCAAAGCGATCAGCAAAAGATTATTTGGTTTACATCATTACAATGACGCTCTGCGTGATGCTGTTTTATGCGTTCCTGTCTATTTCCAGTAGCAATTATCAGCCCGATATTGGTTCGGAGTACAATGTCACAATGTTAGGCTCTGGAATGAAAGCGGCCATCTGCGGTGTAACCTTGCTATTGCTGTTTTTAATCCGTTATGTGAACAGCTATATGCTGCGGCGCAAGCAAAAGGAATTTGCAGTTCAGTCCGTTATGGGTATGGAGCAGAAAACCATCGGATGGCTGTTTTTTGCGGAAACCTTTGTCATGGGGGCCGTGGCAATCGTCATTGGCATTTTTCTTGGCGTTATCTGCTCCCAGTTTATCACGGCGATGCTCCTGTCCTCTTACGGCCAGGACTACAAACTGTCATGGACGCTGTTCCCGGACACGGTACTGCTGACGATCTGCTTTTTCGCATTGAGCCTTTTCGTGGTGGGGCTTTTCAATGTTCGCACGATACGGAAAATCAAAATTATTGATATGCTCTATGCGGATAAGCAAAACGAACCGCACTTGAAAAAAAGCCGCTATATGCCTGTCATAGCTGTCCTATTCAATGCCATTTTAGCGTGGATGGTGTTTACGGGTGTTGTAAAGAAACATTTTTATTTTGATGTTCGCTTTGCGTTTCCTGTTCACATCATGTTTTGGGGTAACATCATTATTCCGGCTTTCGGAATATTGTGGTCGCTTGTTTGGCTTGTGCGGCATAAAAAATGGGGATTTGATAAATTCGTTATCGGTCAATGTCTGATTACGATTTTGAACGCCTGCTTCTTGGCAAGCGTCCCCCAAATACAAAGTAAATACTATGTGGCCCTCGGTACGGGAAATCTCAACCAATATCTGATTTTCATTTTGGCAGACCTCATTTTTCTGATTTGTGGTGTCATCTATTTGGCAAGCAGTTTGTTGGTGGCATGGAAAGAAAAATCTTTGGCGCATAAATACCAAGGGCAGAACCTCTTTTTCTTTGGGCAGATTATTTCAAAATTACAGACTACAACCAAAACCATGACATTGATCTGCCTTACGCTGGTGCTTTCCATTTTCCTGTTTATTGCGGCACCGGCATTGACTGGATGGGCTTCTGGCTATCTGGATATTCGTTCTATGTATGATGTGCAGATTAGCACACGCTACAATGATGTTTATGATGAAGCCGATTTGCCGCGAGATAATTATGAGCTTGTCACGGAATTTCTTGAGGAGCACAATATTGAAACCTCTTTTGATCGCATGGTAAATCTCTATCTGCCAAACAAATCAGATTTTCATAATCGGGTAAAACTGGACTTCCCCGTGGTGGCGATGTCGCTTTCTGATTACAACGCCCTGCGTGAGATGCTGGGAATGGAGCAAATCTCCTTAAAGGAAAATGAGTTTACGACCCAATGGCAGTCTATTGCAACCGAGGATGAAAGAACAGAGTTTTTAAGTAGTATTACAACCGTTTCGACTGATGCTGGCGATTTGGTTCTTGCTGAAACTGGCTATTACGACGAGCCGATTGGGGAAACGGTATATAACGACTATACCGATGTTGTATATATCTTTCCAGATATCGTCTGCAAGGAACTTCTTTCCGTTATGAAAAACCGCTATATCATAACAGCGGAGCCAGTCTCTTATGACGATACCAAGGATTTGGAGGCTGAATTTTGTTCGGTGTATCCAGAGAGCGCAGAAGGTGTTCACTACTATATGCGAACCCACACCCAGCAGGTCAACAGTACCAAGGCTGAAATGTTCGTTCTAAAAGCAAGTATGACCTATGGAGCGGTGGTTCTCATGGTAATCTGTTTGACCATTCTGGCTCTGCAACAGCTTTTAGATGCAACCCATTATCGGTATCGCTTTGGGGTACTTCGTAAGCTGGGAGTGGAGGAAAGCGAGATTGACCGACTTGTCTTAAAGCAGTTGGCAGTATGGTTTGGTTTGCCGATTGTGGTGGCAATCTTAATTTCTCTGGTGGTGATTTTCTACTTCTTCCAGATGATTTCGGTACAGATTTCGGCCTATTTGGGCTTTGGTGCTTTGATGGCACAAGTAGGTATTATCGTCGGTATCCTTATTCTGTTGCTACTGTGCTACTTTATCAGCACATGGATTTTGTTCAAGCGATCCATATCAGAAAACTAAACAAATCCTAATCTGCCGCACGACGGCAAAAGAAAAAAAGCCGTCGTAGAGCAGAGAATATTCGTGCGCTTACTTTACAAGCGGCGGCTTTGACAAGATCAGAGCCGCCGTTTTTTGTCTGTTTGAAAATGCGACGACCCTCTTTCCGTACTATGACACGGCGGCATTTAGGAGGATGCCGCCGTGGTTCAATTTATCTATCGACAATATTCGACAAATGGTAGCGGGCTAAAAAAAGTGTAGCTCCCCCTCCGGGTAAGTCTGGCTACGAACATGAAATATTTCAGTATGTAAATAGAAATGTAGTTTCGTGCGCCCGTATTGCGTCATGCTGTGCGGGCGCTTTTCTTTTATCCCCTGCCAGCTTCGAGACACTTTGTCCCGAGGTTGGTAGGGGCGGCCCCGGCTGTCGATCCCCGCCGCCCCCTCCGTCCAGATCGCCACTCACCAAAATCTGAACGGAGGAAAATATAATGACTACTATCAATCTGAAAGACTATTACCCTTGGTACTTAACCAATGAATATATCGAAGTTCCCGATGAAGTGGCTGCCGAGCTCCGGGCTGGCAAGTTGGCCGAGGCTGCCCACGCCGAGCGCGTCCGCTACAACAAGGCGTACTATTCCCTCGACTGCGATGACGGGATCGAATACTCCGCCTGTGTGCATGAGCCGTCCCCGCAGGAGCTGCTGGAGCGCATGGATCGTTTCTGCCACCTCTGGAACGCTCTTAACTCCTTGCCCGAGATCCAGGGCCGCCGGGTGGATGCCCACCTCATTCTCGGCAAGAGCTATCGGGAGATTGCTCGGGACGAGGGCGTGGACAAAAGCGCTGTCCGTAGTTCCGTCCTGTGCGGGATCGAGGCCATGAAAAAATATTTGAGAAAAAATCTCTAATCAGCATCTCCATTTGCCCCCTTTTTCTGGTGGTATATGAGAGGAGGTTTCTTCTCCACAATGGAATAACGGGCGGCCCCGAGCATAGCGCGGGGAGCCGAGCGGCGGGTGCGCTGTGACTTCCTCCACGGGAACGAGCGAACAACACCAGCGCCGCAAATGGGCCGGGCCAGTCCACGGCCACGATCCGCAGTTGGACAGGCTGGCCGCCTGTTCCTCCGGGCCGCAGTTATCCGTTGTGCGGGGGCGTCGTGCCGAATATCGCTGTCTTGTGGCAGGGCAAGAAAATGAGCGCGGCGCTCCCAATTTTATAAAACAGCTTCGAGACAGAGTGTCCCGAGGTGGAGAAAGACGAAGGGCCAGCACTTCCGGGTGCTGGCCTTTCCTGTTTCCCCATCGGACAGCGGGGATCAAAATTAGAATGAGGAGGTTTTACCGTGAGACTTACCACGCAGGAACTTGATAAAATGCAAAGCGTCGATATTGGCGCAACCAACGCAGACACGCTTTCCGATGTCAGCGGTATGGCCTTTCAGAAGGGGCTGTCCCGTGAGGAACGCATCGCCCGGTTTATGCAGCAGGCGCAAAATCTGTACTGCTTCTGCGTCGGCGGCGTGGGCGTAAAAATTGAATTTGCAGAGAATGGCCCGTCCTTACAGGACACGCTGGGCGACTTTCTGCTCCGCGCAAAAAGCGGGCTGTAACTTCCCGTTTCTAACTTCGAGACAAAGTGTCCCGAGGGCGGTGCTTTCAAAGGCATCCTTGTTGTCCCTCCGGGACAGAGGTATAATATAGGTGTAATGTGATAGGAAAGGAGGACAAATGGCAAGAGCAAAAAACAGAGGGTATCAAGACTTTTTCCCCTCTTATTCCAACCCTACACGAACCCGGCGCTGGCGAATGGCAAGCTACATCCGGCTCTCAAAAGAGGATTTACAAAAGATACGGAAAGGGCTTGACTGCAGTAACAGCGTCAAAAATCAGCGGGACATCCTCAACTTCTTTTACCAGTCCCACATTGAGGAATTTGAAAGCATAACGGAATACATTGATGACGGCCACACCGGGACGGACACCGACCGGGAAGATTTTCAGCGAATGATGGCCGACATTATGAGCCACAAAGTCAACTGCGTTGTTGTCAAAGACCTTTCCCGTCTGGCCCGCAATTATAGCGACGCCGGGAGCTTGATTGACAACCTGTTTGTTCAGATGGGTGTCCGCTTTATCAGCCTTGCTGAGAATGTGGACAGCTACCTTGACCCGGACAGCGTTTCCGATATTAAGGTTCCCATCACGAATGTAATGAACGACAATTACTGCTTTCAGACCTCAAAGAAGATCCGTCAGGTCTTTGACTACAAGCGGCGTAGCGGCCAGTATATCGGCTCTTTTGCTCCGTTTGGTTATGTCAAGGACAGCAAGGACAAGCACCAACTGGTGGTTGATCCCGATGCCGCCGAAACGGTCAAGCTCATATATTCAATGTTCCTGCAAGGTAGCTCCAAACGGGCCATCGCCCTCTATCTGAACGAACACGGCATACCGAGCCCCTCGGCTTACCGCCGCTTAAAGGGCCTGCCTGTTTCCTCTGGCGTGGGTGACAATCCTATGTGGAGCGCACGAATGATCCATGAGGTACTGACAAATGAGATTTACACCGGGGATTTGGTACAAGGCCGTCACCGTGTAAAGAGCTACAAGGTTCACCAGATCGAGGCGGTTCCCGAGGAAGATTGGGTACGGGTTCCGAACACACACGAGGCCATTATCTCCCGCGAGACTTTCGACAAGGTACAGGGCCTTTTGCAACGGGACACGCGCACATCTCCCAAAGGCCGGGAAGTTCACCTGTTCAGCGGTTTCTTGCGGTGTGCTGACTGCGGCAAAGCCTTAACCCGGAGCACAAGCGGCAAGTATGTGTATTACGCTTGCTCGACCTACAAGAACCGCTCCCGGACGGCTTGCACAATGCACTCTATCAAGCATAACCACTTGGAGGCGGCTGTCCTGTTTGCTATCCAACAGCAGGTGCATCTGGCGGTTTCCTACTCTGAAATTATTGCCCTTATCAACACGGCCCCGGTCAAAAAGTGCCAATCAAAACGGCTGGATGATCTGATAGCGGCAAAAGAGCGGGAACTCGCAAAAGTTACCCGCTACAAACAAGGACTGTATCAAGACTGGAAAGACGGCGAGATCACCCACCAAGACTACCGCAACATGAAGGCCGACTATGACCACCAAACAACCACGCTGACCGCTGTGCTGGAAAAGCTGACGGCGGAGCGGGCTGAACTGGCAAGCGGCGTGGACAATGAGCACCCGGCGCTGGTGGCCTTTATGAAGTACCAGAACATTGAATGTCTGACCCGTGACATTCTGGTGGAACTGGTAGACCACATCAAGGTTTACGAAAACGGTAATATCAGCGTCCGCTTCAAGTTTGCCGACGAGCTTCGTAAAATCGTCGAGTACATCGAACTCAACACCGAACCCCGCGCACAGGTTGTTTGAGCAGTTTCTACCCCACCGCGACAGCTTGTTTTCCTAATAGGCGGTAATCATATGAGTATTTCTGCACATCCTTTAAAAAGACGTGGGAGCATCATGCAGAAAGCCTCGACCAATATGGAGGGTGTAAAGATATGGCAGCCTTTATGATTGAATATCAAGAACATACATTACATATGTGTGAGGATTTTAGCGAGCTGAAATTGAAGGAAAAAATTTCCTACGGTGATTTGTTTAAAGGTGAACGTTATTCCTATTATCGGTTGAGTCGCGACAAGAACCTTTTGAATTATATTTATGGCTACAAAGGCAAAATTGATTATGTGGTTATGGTGACAGATGACGAATTGCCGGAAATAATAAAGGTGGAAAATATTCCGGAATTATTAAAACTAAATCCACATGGATTTTTAATTGAATCGACAATGTGCATGAGTGAGATGCGATATTTTTCTGGGATGAGCGTACATATAGATAAAAAAGATGGTGAGCCAAATGAGTAACTTGGATAAGTTGATAAACGAATTGTGTCCAGATGGAGTAGAAAAGGTGCCTTTGTGGCGTGTTACGATTTGGGATAAGCGGTTTAATTCTGTCGAGAAAAGTAAGCAACCGCTGGTGAAAAATTATCCGTATTTGCTCGCGGCAGATTTGTTTGCGCTGGAAAAAGAGGGCGGAGATGTTTTTTTGCTGTCCACAGGAGAACAAACCGGTTGGACAACGGAAGAACTGGCAGGCGAGAATTTAAGAGAGGGAGAGGTTGTCGCAATTCCGTGGGGAAAATCGCGTCCGGTTGCAGAGGTCATAAAATATTACAAGGGAAAGTTTGTGACGGCAGATAATCGAATTGCAACATCCGCTGATTGCAATAAGCTGGACAACAAGTACCTATTTTATTGGATGCAGTCGCAAGGACGAACCATAGATTCCTTTTATCGCGGTTCGGGCTTGAAACATCCAAACATGAAAGATGTACTGGACTTGCAGATTCCCCTTCCACCGATTGAAGTTCAACGTGAAATTGTCAGGATACTTGACAATTTCGCAGAGCTTACAGCAGAGCTTACAGCAGAGCTTACAGCAGAGCTTACAGCACGCAAAAAGCAGTATGAATATTACCGCGATACACTTTTGACTTTCGGTGTCCACAGGGGGGGGGACATTTGAGACAAAGTGGAGAACGCTGGCAGAAATTGCAGATATTGGCACGGGCAGTAGCAATACAAATGAAGCAGTTGAAAATGGGAAGTATCCGTTCTTTGTTCGCTCGCAGGAGCCGTTGAGAAAGAATGACTATGAATATGACGAAACTGCAATTATAACAGCGGGCGATGGTGTTGGCGTAGGCAAGGTTTACCACTATGTCGAGGGAAAATATGCACTGCACCAGAGAGCGTACAGAATCCATATAAATACATCTGATGTATCTCCGCGTTTCTTCTTTTACTATATGAAAGCCAAATTCCTGCCATATATTCAAAAGAATGTATTTCAAGGTTCTGTATCTTCCATTAGACGCCCTATGCTGAATGCGTTCCCTGTGCCAGTTCCTGATATAAAGATACAGGAACGCATTGTCAACGTCCTGGATAACTTCGATGCCATCTGTTCTGATTTGAACATCGGTTTGCCTGCTGAAATCGAAGCCCGTAAAAAACAGTATGAATATTATCGGGATATGCTCTTGACGTTTGCTGCGGCTGACGACATAATCTTGACAGACAGACAGACAGACAGACAGACAGACAGACAGACAGACAGACAGACAGACAGAGCATAATTAAGCTCTTACAGTATGTGTTTGGTTATGTGAAAATTCCGTTGTCTGATGTGGGTTCGGTCTGTATGTGTAAACGTATCATGAAAGCCCAAACGGCGGTTTCTGGTGCAGTGCCTTTCTATAAGATTGGAACCTTTGGAAAAACGGCAGACGCATTTATATCAAAAGAACTGTTTGACGAATATAAGGAAAAATACAATTTCCCGTCAAAAGGAACAGTGCTGATTTCTGCAGCCGGAACGATTGGCAGAACCGTGGTCTATAATGGAGAACCAGCGTATTTTCAAGATTCTAACATTGTTTGGATTGACAACAACGAAACGCTTGTGACCAATAAATATCTTGCGTATTGCTATTCATTAAAACCGTGGAATGTGGCCGAGGGAGGAACGATTCAGCGGCTTTATAATGATAATTTAATGAAGGCAATCATAGCGGTACCATCAATAGAAGAACAAAAGCGTATAACAACCATCCTTGACCACTTCGACACCCTCTGCAACGACCTTACCACAGGCCTTCCAGCCGAAATTGAGGCAAGGAAAAAGCAATATGAATACTATCGGGACAAGCTTTTAACATTTTAAACGCGTGAGGATAAAATGGATAATAACGATTCAGAAACATCATTTTCAGGAATACTCGAAGGATTAACAGCTTTTTATGCTTCTCTCAAAAAAGTGACAGCCGAAATCGATGCAGCAATGCCTAAAATAGTCAGTACCCTTGAAGCGGTTGGAAAGATGGCTATTTGGTTTCGTGTTGTGGGAAAGTTGGCGGAGAAACAGATTGTGTTTACCGATGACTTGACAGCGGATTTGGCGTATGAATGGGAAGATAAGGAAGATATTTCTATAGCTGTTGAAGACTACTACTATACATTGGGGCATATCCGGCAACTTATAGATAGAATTGGAAAAGATAGGGCAATAGAAAGCTATTATATGTTTTATAGTGAGATAGTGGAGTGCTCTAAGAGGCAGCATTATCAACTCGCTTGTATAGGAATGTTTGCTCTATTAGATGGTGTACTTTCAGACTTGACCGACATGGTGAGCACTAATTACAGTAAGCGAATAAATAAAATTGAGGAGACAGTCAGGAAAAATGAAGAACTAACAGTATTGGACAGAAAGCTTTTATGTGTTTATAAAGGAATTAGAGCCGCTTCAAATTCAATGTTCTGTGGTGTAGATTTCAAGGGAAGTGAGACCAAGCTTTTAAATAGAAATTGGTTGCAACATGGGAGAACACACCGTACATATAACAGAATGGATTTTCTGAAAGCCTTGTTATTTTTAGATGGTATTTTATTCTTTGCAGAGCAAGGCAATGCCAAAAGCCAAATTGAGGAAGATAAAGCATGAGCACTTACAATGTAGTTGCTGCCAGCAACGAAAGTACCGTTGTAACAGAATACGAACCGCAAAGCAAACGTTCTGATGCCTACCAAAGCGAGGCTGCGCTGGAGCAGGCGTTTATCAGGATGCTGGAGGAGCAGGGCTATGCCTACCTTCCTATCCATGATAATGCTGACCTTGTGGCAAACCTGCGCCGTCAGCTGGAGATTCTGAACAATTATACCTTTACGGATAAGGAATGGGATAACTTCTTTAAGGATAAAATCGCCAACGCGAACGATGGCATCAAAGAAAAGACCCGCCGCATCCAAGAGGACAACATTCAGAACCTGACCCGCGAGGACGGCTCTACGGTCAATATTACGCTGCTGGATAAAAAGAACATCCACAACAACCGCTTGCAGGTTATCAACCAATATGTGGAAAACAGCGGCAACTATGATAACCGCTATGACGTCACGATTCTGGTAAACGGTCTGCCGCTGGTTCATGTGGAATTGAAGCGGCGCGGTGTGCCTATCAAGGAGGCATTCAACCAAATCAACCGTTACCAGCGGGACAGCTTTTGGGCGGGCAGCGGGCTGTATGAGTATGTGCAGATTTTCGTTATCTCCAACGGCACGAACACGAAATACTACTCCAATACGACCCGCGACAGCCACATTAAAGAAAGCGCCGGAACGACCCGAAAGAGCAGCAAAAAGACAAGCAACAGCTTTGAATTTACGTCCTTTTGGGCTGATGGGAAAAATCGCGTCATTCCTGACTTGGTGGACTTTACCCGCACGTTTTTTGCCCGCCATACGCTGCTGAACATCCTGACGAAGTATTGCGTCTTTACGTCCGAAGACCTGCTGCTGGTGATGCGTCCGTACCAGATTGCGGCCACCGAGCGTATTTTGTCCCGCATTGAGGTTTCGACCAACTACAAGCAGACGGGAACACTGGCGGCAGGCGGGTACATCTGGCACACAACAGGCAGCGGCAAAACGCTGACCTCCTTCAAAACGGCGCAGCTGGCGTCCAACCTCCCCTATATTGATAAAGTTCTGTTCGTGGTAGACCGCAAGGATTTGGACTACCAGACCATGAAAGAATATGACCGCTTTGAAAAAGGAGCGGCCAACGGCAACACCTCCACGCAGGTGCTGCAGCGCCAGCTGGAAGACCGGGATGCCAAAGGCAATCCGCATACTTATAAAATCATCATCACAACGATTCAAAAGCTGGCGCTGTTTGTTGCCCGCAATAAGGGACATGAGATTTTCCAAAAGCACGTTGTCTTGATTTTTGACGAGTGCCATCGCAGCCAGTTTGGCGATATGCACGAGGACATCACAAAATATTTTAAGAATTATCACCTGTTTGGCTTTACGGGTACGCCGATTTTTGCGGCCAATGCCAGCACGCGCGGCAAACCTACGCTGAAAACCACCCCGCAGGCGTTTGGCGGTGAACCGGATGCCGACGGCAAAAAAGTCTTGCCGCTGCATACCTATACGATTGTTGACGCAATCAACGATAACAACGTTCTGCCGTTCCGTATCGACTATGTGGATACGGTCAACCGCAAAGCAGGCATCGGCGATAAGCAGGTCAAGGCCATCGACACCGAAAAAGCACTTGCTGACCCGCGCCGCGTAAAGGAAATCGTCAAATACATCTTAGAGCATTTCGACCAGAAAACAAAACGCAACGGTAAGACGTATTCTTTCCGTGCGCTGCGCAACATTGAAGCAGTAGCCACCGATAAAACACGCGGGCAGGTCACAGAGGTCAAGGACAGCGTGCGCCTGTCGGGCTTTAACTCCATCTTTGCGGTCAGCTCGATTGCGATGGCAAAGGCGTACTATCTGGAATTTAAGCGCCAGATGCAGGACTTGCCCGAAGCAAAGCGCCTGCGGGTAGCAACGATTTTCAGCTACGCCCCCAACGAGGACGTGGAAGATGCAAACGGCATGCTGGGGGAGGAAAACTCCGACGATACCAGCCAGCTTGATGCAAGCTCGCGGGACTTTTTGGAGTCTGCAATCAAGGATTATAATGCACTTTTTAAAACGCATTACGATACCTCGACCGACAGATTCCAGAACTATTATAAAGACCTTTCCCTGCGCATGAAAAACCGCGAGGTTGACATCCTGATTGTCGTAAATATGTTCCTGACGGGCTTTGACGCTACCACGCTAAATACGCTCTGGGTGGATAAAAACCTTGTCATGCACGGCTTGATACAGGCGTTCTCGCGCACAAACCGTATCTTAAACTCCGTAAAGACATACGGCAACATTGTCTGCTTCCGCAATCTGGAAAAGGAAACCAATGACGCTTTAGCGCTATTCGGAGACCGCGAAGCCGGAAGTGTCGTTCTGCTGAAAAACTATAAAGTCTATTATGAGGGCTATGACGAGGACGGCAAGCACCACGACGGCTACGAAGAACTGATTGCCAAGCTGCAAGATAAATTCCCGCTAGGTCAGCCCATTGTCGGGGAGCAAAATAAAAAAGACTTCATCGCACTGTTTGGCGCAATCCTGCGAATGCGGAATATCCTTACCTCGTTTGACGATTTCGCGGGCAATGAGCTGCTTGCCCCGCGCGATATGCAGGACTACCAAAGCCGCTATCTTGACCTTTATCATGAAATGCGACCTCCAAAATCAGATAAGGAAGTTATCAATGACGATATAGTTTTTGAGATGGAGCTTATCCGTCAGGTGGAAATCAATATTGACTATATCCTTATGCTGGTTGCCAAGTATCACGATAGCAACTGCGAGAATAAAGAAATCCTTGTTGACATCCGCAAGGCCGTGGATTCCAGTATGCAGCTGCGCAGCAAGAAAGACTTGATTGAAAACTTTATTGCGACCATCAATACGGCTACTAAGGTAGATGACGACTGGATAAAGTTTGTCACTGAACAAAAGAAAATTGACCTTGATACACTTATTGCGGAGGAAAAGCTCAAGCCGGACGAAACGCGCAAGTTTGTGGATAACTCTTTCCGCGATGGTGTATTAAAGACTACCGGCACAGACGTTGACCGCATCCTGCCGCCGGTCTCGCGTTTTGGCGGCGGCAACCGAACGGCTAAAAAGGATGGAATTATTGCAAAATTGCAAGCGTTCTTTGATAAATATTTTGGGCTAATATAATGCAAAAAAGATAGTGACATTCTGTGCGAATCGAGGCATAATATATATGTAACCTCGAAGAGTATATAAAAACTTACGCGATTACATTTAAAATTGAATATAGGCCAATAAAGAGCCTGTACAAAATTTATTGCATCCCTATTGCGGAATTGCAGTTTATGTTTGTGCAGGCTCTTTTTTTGTACATTGAAAAAAGAATAATACGCATCATCGGCAACCCTGTGATGGATGATAACTGCAAAATGGTTGCAAAGTTCAGAGCGATAACTTTATGAGCAGTGCCAACTTTTTGGGAAGGTGTCGACCTGCCTGTAGCTTATTTCCAGAACGTAAAAATGCAGCTTACCGTTACGTTGCTGACGTTCTGAACGAAACGTCCCGCACAAGATTTAGCACACAGCCAATAGGGAACATGACAGCCTGCTTTTTGGGCTGCAAGCAAAATGGCGCTAAAAATGCAGAGGGTAAAGGCAACGCACAACTTTCAAAATAAGAGGGAAGTGCCTGCCCTACATGAAAGCTGTGTTCAGAACGTAAAAAAGCAACCTACCATTGCACTACAGACATTCTGGGTGAAGTGTTTCAGCCTAAATCATAGTGCTCAAAGCGCCCAAAAGTGCATGGCAGTCAACGCTTTTGGCTATAACGAAAGGTGGCGTTAGAAATGTAGGAAAAAACACCAAACATAAGGAAGTTGCTTCCTTTCAAGATAAGATGAAACCATTTGCCAGCCAGAAAGTTGTGTTCAGAACGTAAAATGCTATCAATGACTACATGGTTAATAAAATGGACAGATAACCTATTACTAGTAGAGCAAAAAGCTACACGCTGCAATGGAAGCGATTAAGAATTTAGGCATAGCAATAAGGCAAAGGGTTCCATCAAAGATACAGCTTATTTTTCCCCTATGCAGACCGCGAAGCGCGAACTTATAGGAAAAGATAAGAAGAAACTTTTAATGTGAAAGAAATAAATAATGAAAGATATAGCAGTTAGCTCTTATTTTCTACCTATCATCTCCGCGGAGCGTGAACTTATAGGGAACAATAAGTTGTTTCTTATTTTTTCCTATTTATCCCGCGAAGCGCGAACTTATATAGGAGGAAATAAGGAAAAGCGGATAAACAAATGGAAAATTTATGGGTTAGGATGCAACTTTCCGCAATACTCCTTATTTAATTCAATGATATTTCATGAAATGAATAACATTGAACAATATAAGATGAGAGACTTGGCATTTTTGAAATGGAAAGTGTAGAAATATAACGACATATAATTAAATATTTAGAAAGGAAATATTTTCCAAAAATACACAAAGTATCATGGAATCACCCCTAAAGTATCAAGGAGCAATACAATGAAGAAAATGAGCAAACAGGACGTTGAAACTGTCATTTTTGAGAATGCAAAAACTGGCGAGGCATTAGAGTTTCAGCACGAGCAGCACAAAGCCGAGTACGGGGCAAAGCATTTTTGGAAAGCAGACAAAAAATTCTTTGAACTGCTTTCAACGTTTTCCGCGGCAGAAAGCAAGGTGGTGGCATATATCCTGCAAAAAACGCAGCCCACAAAGAATGAGTTTATCGGAGCCTATAAAACCATTGCTAGAAAACTGGAATGCGATGTTACAACAGTTCGTAACACATTCAAAAAGATGATGGAAAATGATATGCTGGCTAAGACTGATGACGAACGGATTTGGATGCTCAATCCAAGATTGCTGGTAAAGGGCGATATTATTGTTAAGGCACGGTTGATGTCAAAGTATGATTCATTGCTTGGCCGTCCATTGAGTGACTGGATTATAACCGATAGCAATGGCAATGACCCGTTATTCCTGCCGATAGAATATCCAACACCAGAAAGCCTGGATACTGCAAAAAGCGATTTTATTAAAGTGTATCATTCATTTTTTGAAACGCTTTCCGGGCTGGGCGGCAAAGAATCCGAGGTGTTAAGTTTTTTGGTAAGTGCAATGCGAAACAGTGATAATACATATATTGGGCCGATGAAACAGATTGCAGTAAATGTAAATTGCTCGAAAGCCACCGTACAGAGAGCGATGGACTCCCTTGCGGATAAGGGGTTTGTGGCAATGCAACTTGATGGCGTTTGGCTGATTAACCCATCAATGGTTATCAAGGGAAATCGTAGTAAAGAAAAGGTACTGATGGATAAATTCATCTTGATTCAAAGGGAATACGATGAGAAGAGAAAAGCACGTAAAAATAGTAAAAGAAAGGAGGCAGATAAGGAAAAAGCGGCAGCATAGATATGCGGCTGCCATTATAAACTATGGCCGACAGAATCATTGCCCTTACTGTTTCACCCATCTTGCCACAGTCTTTGCGTCCATGCCGTACAGCTGCGCTATATGGTACATACTGGCCCCTGATTGATACATTGCTTTCATCTCGGCCTTGTAGTCTGGCACGGCATCAGGCGCGTGCAGCAGGTCGTGGAGAGACAGTCCCAGCAGGACAGCAAGTTGCAGAACGTATCGCGGTGCAACGGATTTGCTGCATAGTGTGGCGTGCAGCTGCTTGGCGGATATGTCGGCTGTGGGAATATAATTGCCATATAGACTTAAAAGTGCAGTTTCAATTTTAGTGGCATACGTTCTACCTCCGGTCAGGGAACGCCAGCCGCGGGAACGCAATGCGCGGTCAAGGACGGCATGGTAGGCAGAACCGTCACGGTAATCAAAACTGGAATCCAAAGTATCTTGTAGCAATAAATCTAATGCCAGCAGGCAATCTGGCACGGGCTTTGCTGGTTGCTTTTTAAGCCGCATGGTAAATGTTGCAGGAAATAGTTCCTGCTGCCGTGCGCTGCTGTATATGACATCGGTATCGACCAGCCAGCAACGGTGCTTGGTGCAAATCTGCATATCCGGCAGTTGGTGGCTGCGATGCCAATAAGGCTCACCATATAGTTGCAAATCCTCTTGATAACAGACGGGACAATAGCGCATGACGGAGCAATGATTACCGTTGGCTTGGGAAATGCCCATTCGATGTACAGCTAATGGATTGCCATTGACAACATAGGCATAAGAGGAGCGCTTACGCTGTGTGGGAAAAAATCGTGCGTAATATGGGAAAAATGTGTGCTGCATTACAACATCCCTTGCGGACAAGAAACCTTGCGGAAGCTGTGCCAACAGCGCCTTTATAGGCCCGCAGAGCATCAGACTGGGAGCACAGAAATTGTCCCCATATAGCTGCCGTAGGGTGTGCTTAGCACAGTAGTTGCCACTGTGAACATGGTGGCGGCAAATGACGCTGTACCATAGTTCATCAGGGTACGGCGAGGGAAAGAAGCTAATCATATTGCCACCTCGCCTTTGATATACTCAGCATAAGCAGATACAGGTGATTCGCCGTTCTTTTTTGCTTTTTTGAGTAACGCCCGTATATCATTTCCAACAATCTTGGTGGGGGCTGCGGAACCTACGGATACCTCCGGCGCGGTCTTTGTCTGCCGCTTGGCTACGGATTTGGTGGAAAGCTCACTGATGTATTCGGATACCATCCCCAAGTTTCTTAAAAATGCACTTTCAAAGACTTCTAAATCCAGCTTTTCGCGCCCATCAAGAATAGCTTGCTTTTGGGCATTATATAAGAGCTTGGCGAGTATATCCGGGATGCCCTGTGTCTTGCGATACAGCCAGTTTGCAAGCTCTGGTGTCAGGTCGGTGGCATATTGCGTGTACTGGTAATGCCACAGCCCATGCAGGAGCAACGCAAATTCCTTATCATTGGGTAGACGGTCATAGACAAGCCCTGTGGTTCGCCGCGCAGAGCGGAACTCCTGTTGTAATACCTGCAAGACGCGAGGCGTTCCGACCATGCAGATACTTACTCCTGCCCCGTTGATAAGGTGAACGAGAAAATTTAAGAAACGTATACCGCCATCGCTTTTACGATAGGCAATGTTCTGCAATTCGTCTATCACCAGTAGTCCGATATGATTGACCCGTACAATTTGGTTGAGCTGGCTGACAAGGACATCAATGCTCAATCTGCGCGATAGGGCATCTTTTTGATAGCTGGTTCCAACCAAACTGTCGATTTGCAGGTAAATATCCAAAATCAGTGCTTTAATGGACGCATCGTGCGGGGTTTGCACGACTAGATACGGAATCTGATGGCAATAAAAATTTTGCCCGTGATACGAAGTGTGTTCGATAACCTGCGGGAACAATGATAATACGCGTTGCAATGCGGTGGACTTGCCAAGTCCTGATACGCCAATGACAGAAAAAGAATTGCCACCGCCGATGGATGCAGCAAGGGCGTTGCCGTGCATCAGTGCGTAACCGTTCTGAAAAGCGGCGGCTTCGCTCTGGACTGAATATTGTCCATAGCAATGCTGCATGGCAGTGTAGATTTCACAGTACAGGTCAATCGTCATAGATAGGGGCTGGTAAAACTCGTATAGAGAGGACAACAGCTGCAAGCGCTCCCCGGTGCTGCGGTCACGGTCACTATCGCTATAGGGTGGGATGACCGCCAGAGCGCGAATCAAGTCTTTGCCAGACAGCATCGGTGGCAAAGCCTCTATGAACGGGTTGTTATCATAAAGCGGATTGGGGACATAATCAGCGTGCATCGAAATCATCCTCCTGTTGCTCGGCCAGTAAATCCATCAGCGATACGCTTTCTTGTTTGCGGGCTGTGCTGCGGTTGCGTTGTATCTGCCTGCTGATATTGCTGCGGTCTGGCATTGTGCGTTCGGAGCGGTCAGCAATGGCTTGTATATCGCTCATGAGGTCGAGTTGTGCCTGCAATTCCTGCTTTTTCCAGTCAGTACGTTCTATCTTTTCCTGCTGCTGTGCATCAGCAATTTCTGCCAGCGATTTGCCAAGATAGGCTTTTTGAGCCAAATCAAAAGCCGAGTAAGTGCCATTTTCGTATAGCCAAACAGTATCCATACATTCCGGCGCATAGGCAACCTGTACAGTCTCCCGCCCGCCGAGACCGGCAGCGACAAAACGCTTTTTAAAAGTGCAGTTTGAAAAGCGGAGGCCGAAAATTTCCAGACCGCGCTGCGTGATTTTTCCCTCAGCACGGGGCAGTAGCGTATAGAGCAGTTTCTTGTCAGTGGCTTCCTTTACTGGACAATCATCCTGCGCCTCACAGAACGACCAGATACTTGCAGCCAGTGGCGGTGTGTTGGTTTCTATCATGGCTGGAGTGCGAGTAAAACCTGTCTGTACAGATTTTGAATTGTAAAACAGAACACAGCGAAGAACGACAGCCGTGAATTGCTCCAAATCCAATGTGCCTTGCCTGCGATAGTCAGGCGCACCGCGTTCCTGCGTATCGGATTCGATGACACCTTTGCCTTTAAGCAGGGGCTTGTAGGCGCTCTGAACCAAATCAAACAGCTTTTCAACTACACCTTTCAAATCCGGGCGATACGCGGGAAGATTTTCAATCTCGATGTGGTAACTCTCGCACAGATTTTCCAATGTCCCGGCCACAAACTCGCTGCCTCGGTCTGTCATAATTTTGGTGGGCAGATGATGGCTCGGCCAGTCCTGCGGGTCAATGTCTATCCCGTGCTGATGGCAAAAACTGACCTTGTCTGTAAAAGTGTTCTGAAGCAGCAGACGCAGCGCGTATTGTCCGCCCTCCAAACCGACATATACGCCAGTAATCAAGCGGCTGTAGGCATCAACCATCGTATAAATCATGGGGCGGCCAATAGGCTTGCGGGAAAGGCGGCTGACAATGTAGATGTCGGCAACGGTGGCATCAGTCATGTACACTCCGATGGTGTGCGCATAATCACAGACAGAACCCGTAAACGGACGATGATTGCGCTGATAGGCTTTAAGTCCCTGCCTGCTGATGGTCTCACTGATAGGGTCACGATTTTTGCGGAAAAAATAGCGGAACTGCCAGAATGTGGGGTATTCAGCCTTTAGTGTGCCACGTGCATCGCAGTATTTCGCCCGCAGCATCATCTTGTAGGCAGTCTGTAAGCTCTGCCGCTGCGGGGTGTAGTAATACTTGTTCAGCGCCCAGCGGATGGCCTTTTCATCGGCAGTAAGTTCATGCTGTTCTGGCGCGGGACGCTCTGCGGGTAAAAGTGCATTTTTACTTTGATAAGCCCAATAGCGCCAGAGATATTGCAGCAATGTGCGGCGGGCAATGCCGTGTTCAGCAGCTATCCGGCGGACAACCTCATTGCGGTGGGATTTATCATAGATACAGGCATCCTCCAACAGTGGCGCAATCAGGTCGAGCTTGCGATTGCGCCCCTCGCGCTGGCGGTTGGTGATGTCTTCGTCCAGAACGAAAACAGAGTATGTTTCGGCAGGGACGGGCTGTAATTCTGCAAGCAAATCCGATGCAACGGGGTACGGCATCCGAAAGTGTTGGCAGCTGACGACGTAGCATTGTTCTTCCCCACAAAGCAGAACGCGAATGTGCTCGCCATTTTCAGCGGCAAGGATGTCAAGATTCCTCATGGTTGGTATCCTCCTTGTCGATGATGATACCCCAATCGGAGATGCCTTGCTGCTGCCAGTATCGGCGGGATAGTTCCAGTTTTTCTGCAACCGAGGGACGGCTTAAATAAGACCGAAAGACAGCCTCACGGACTGCCGTGTGCCCATCGTCATAGTGCAGAACAAAATCTGTGGTGTAGGTTTCGCTGGGAAGATTTAAGTCGTTGGCAGGAATATCATTGCAGAGGATAGGAACATTACATTCAAATTGAAAAATTGCCGGTTCCGCATCCAGCATTTTCGCGGCGGCAAGCTGCACTTTGTCATACAGACAGCAGACGGCCTTACATTTGGTGAGCATGATTTTGGTACAGCGCTCTTTTTGGACTTGTTTTCGCATTTCTTTGACGCTCCCTGTTGTAAATTTGGGGCGTCCGTTCACCGAAGAAAAAAGAAAATCACCTGTGCCCTTCTGGGGCAAACCTCTGTTCCACATTTTCCAAAAATCGAATTGAAAAGAGCGAAATTTGGAAAAAGTGGAATTTCAGTGTGCCTTTTGGAAAATCTTGAATTTTTGCTTGCCTCATGGATTTATCGCTGTAATGGCATAAAGACGTATTAAGAGGCAAAACAGAATTCCACATTTTCAGATTTTCTATTGACCGTACTATATGCGCGGGCACCCGAAAAAATCCAGAAAGGCGCAGAGAGAATCAAGAAAGCGGAAAGGCGCTCGCTCCACTCCGTTCCGCTCGCAATCCGCCTAATCTCCAAGCCAACTCCAAGAACATTCCAAGTCCACACCAAGCAAAATCAACGCATTATCTCATGTTTTCCCGCATGGGACAGAATGAGAGAGGATTGGAAACAAAAAAGAAAGCAGGCCCCGGAGCCGGATGGCGGAGGGGCCTGCGTGTGGATTCTTAATTTGTCTCTTTGGTCTTCGGTGAACGCCCTGTATCATAGTAATATAGAAAAGAATATAAGTCAATATGTGACGATAAACTGTAATTTTTATAAATGCACTTTTAGAAAGGCTTGACAATTCATAATTGAAAAATCTATTCTATATTTTAGAAGAAAATTGGATTATGTCTTTCCATAAGATGGAGAAAAGTGGATGTAAAGCATGGGCTAAAGAGCATGGTAACCATGTATGGTGAAAAATAGTAAATTGTTAAAAGAAGAAAGAGGTGCGCATGCCAACAAGAAAGCAACATTATGTACCCCAAATTTACTTGAAAGCGTGGGAAACAAGAGTCGAAACCAAAAGTGAACCGGAAAAGAAATTTGACGGTGTTTACTACTTCGGAAAAAGCGATGACATTGGAGATGGAAGTACACGGGAAACTATCTTGTGGAAACCCAATTTATATACGATTGATTTCCAGCAGCTATATATGGCAAAAGGCTGCCCAAAAGTTTATAACTATTTTGTTGATGAAGTTTTTAATATTATGAGAACAGGTGGTCCTCAGTCTGTTTATGGCAAATTTGGATATAGTGTAATTAGGACAAGAAGAAGTGTTCAAAAGCATTTATTTGACATTAGTAATTGGAAATTCTACTATGACGATGGGAAAGAGGCAAGGACAGCGGCTTTACTGAATCGCTTTAAGGACTTACGGTGTTATTTATTGGAAGACTCATTTAACAAATTTTTTGAGAATCGGTGGGAAAATGTACTTCGAACGTTTATAGATGAAGTGAAAACGGCGGCACCAATTTCAGCGTGGGAACCTAACAGAAAAATATCAGAAAAAGCGGCAAAAGATATGATTGAGTTTTTCTTCATGATGCTTTGCAGAAATCCACAATTTGATGCTATGGGAGTCTACTCATGGATGAAAAAATTTTTGGGGGAAACATTTTCAGGAACACAAGGAATTAATGAATTAATGGAGGGAATTTGGCTTAACGATTTGTATAAAATGTTTTATAAAGAAACGAAGGGCTTTTATAAAATGGCGGTGACACGGGCAAGTGAAGGTTGCCACATTATTCTTTATGAAGCAAGCCCTGATGCCGGAAATTTTATTACATCTGACAATCCGGTTTTTCAGTATGCAGATAGTGAGGGGATAAATAATGTAGCAGGGTTCTGCTTTCCGATTAGTCCTGACTATGTGTTGTTAATACGAAAAGGCAATATGCCAATAAGCATGATTGACTATCGTATAGCTAATAGCCAAATGATTAGAAAACTTAATCAATTGGTAGACTTACATAGTAACGAGATAATAGTGTCAAAAGAGAAAAAGCGTGAAAAATTTATGTGAGAGGAAATCTGAAAATCGTCATGAAATTATGTTGGCACATTTTGGAGAATCATATTGTGTTATGTAATTCTCGCTTATATTTATAGTACGTATTCCGTGCAATACCGACGAGCTTAATACAATCAGCATCGCAGAGTGTGCCGTCAAAATCCTTGCTGTACTTCTTGATAGCATCCTTGCAAGTGGCAGCTTTCTTGACTACCAGCTTACGGCCGCGCTCCTGCCCTATCTGTTTACCGTTCAGTTTGGCGGTCAACATCCCCTCTCTGGTGCGCTGGTGCAGGTCGTCAACTTCCTTTTGGGCTTGCGCAAAGGCAAGGCGTATCTGTTCTTTGGCAAGGTCAACGGTGTACTGATTCAGTGCGGCGATGACCGAAGACACAAAGCTGTCGGTGGCGGCATTACCTGTTTCCGGCTGGGCGTTGATTTGCCGCCGGATGGTCTGGCGGTAGGTCTCGGTGTTGATGTGCGGTTCTTTGAGAAAACAAAGCGTTACATTTTGAGCGTACAAGTCTTCGTATAGTTGGCAACCCTCGTCTGCATTGCGGCTCATACGGGACACGCTGTCAAATACGATAGTGTCGCCTGCCTGCACGGTGTGGAGCAGCTTATCCAACTCTCTGCGGCCTTGATAGGTTGTGCCTGTGTAAACTTCGCGGATAATATGTGCGGTTGGGTACGTTGCCAAAATGTTGCGTACTTGCCGTTCGATATTTTGCTGTGGAGTGGAAATACGGCAGTAACCATATATCTGCATGGCGGTATCACCTCTTAGGCTCGTTAATTTTGATACTGATAGTATACTTACTTTGTCATACGATAGCAAGCAGTTTTGATATTACTTGTGCATAGCTTAAATTTGATACTGAAAATGATGGCGGTGGTCGCTTGTGTGACCACCGCCATCGTTCTACTTTTCGCTGTCTGCAAGGTAGCACCAAGAACAGGTTTGGCACTCTGGCATTTCTCCGCACGGTGGTATGCCGGTATCAGGCTCATACGGACAGGAATAATAATCGTATTGCATTGTGTAGCTCCTTTAAAAGTGTACATATAAAAATAGCGGTCTACTCTCACTCGACCATTATCACTGTTGTTATAATTTATTCGGCAACAACCATTTTTTCCATACAGTCACCGCATATTAGGTTGATGACCTTGGTTGCTCGGCAGCTGTTGCTGCATTTGGGACAAATATATTTGCGGGTACTGCTGGGCTTTTTCGTTCTGGTTTCTGCGCCTGCACCGCTGTTGCCGCCCTTGGGGAGCGTTCCGAGTACATCCAGTAGGTTAAGGCTCTCGACCATCTGGAAATCTTGCCAGCCCTGTTCCTCAACAAAATCCAGAAGTTCAAGGCCGGGGCTGGTAATTGTCCAACCATATTTGGGATGGTGTTCGACTTCCAGACCGTGGGTTTCTGCAATGTGCTTGAAATTCTTGTTGTGGTACACGCCGTTATTGCTAGTATCTTTTATACCGTGCTCAGCGCAATACTCGTGTACCATCTCATGGACTAAAACGCCTGCGAGAAAGGCGCACTCCTGATTTAAGCTGGCAGAGCTTATATTGATTTCGTAGCGCCGTTCTTCGCCTGTCTTCCAAACCTTTCCAGTGGTGAAGTGCCCATACGCGCCAGCAGTCTTTTTTAAACTAATAACGACTTCCGGCAGTTCGCCGTCAAAAAAGCGGTTGTTAAGTGCTCGGAACATTTTCTCTAACTGACCTGCCACGCGGCTCGTTTTAATCGTCTGTTTCATTTTCGTTGTCCTTTCGTCTTAAAAGTATACTTTTAAATCCCCGCCGAAGCGGTTTGCAGGTTTGGCCCCTGCCGGCGAAAAGAAAAAGTAAAGCCCCCATCCCGGTGTCAACAGAACATGGAATATCGCAGCACTCCCCGCAAAAGTGCGAGAATATGCCGTGAAAGTCTGTTGACTTAGGGCTGGGGGCTTATATACTTTTTTGAGCGGCAGAGCCACGCTTCTCAATCTCCGCCGCAGCGGTTTATCAGTCTTTTTAAAGTATAAATAACGCTTTAAAGCAAAAATATAATTTTTGCAAAAAAGCATTTTTGGGGCTTGCCAATCCTTGCGAATTGCAGAAAATGAAATTTGTAGGAGGAATCCCTTTTACCGTTATAGCACACGCATAACAATTTTGAATATACAAAATGTATATATTTTCCGTGTGCATACTTTAAACGATATATACATGATGTATTGAATTATGAACGTTTTAAAGGAGGAAAAACATTATGAAACGTTTCTTTGCGTCGGATGCTGAGAGTGATATGCTTATCGCTGAGGCAACCAAAACCTTTGGATTGAAAATTGGAGACATCATCAATATGGCAATTAAAAATCAGTTTCTGCCGATTACGGAACCGTTCCGCACGGAGGCAAGATTTATCTTGCAACGCCATACAGAAGGAGCGTTGGAAGCTCAGGAAATCAAGCAGTCGATGACGCGCGGTATTAGAGCGTTAGGAACGCGCCCGGTGCGTGATGCAGACCGCTTGCAAGGATTTTTTGCCCGGTACCATTTGCATGAGGATGTAGAGAACTGCACCATTACAGAGAATGATGCCTTGTGGGAATCTGCTGTTGAGGTTTACAATATTCTCGGCAAACAGATTTCAGCTGGAGGCATCAGCAAAATTAACGGTGCGCGTTTGGTGGATGACATTTTTGCAGAGTGGGATACTTTGTGGAGCGAAAAGGCTGTGTACGATGTGCTGGCGGCGCTTGCGTTTCGTTGCGAGCCGAACCAGGCGTTCCACTGGTTTGAGGGCATGCAGTTCCTTACAGGGATTGAGCATGATGCAATGGGCCAGTGGTGCTGTACATCGGGTAGAAAAAAATAAGACCTGACACGCCTTTGCGATAGTAAGGCGTACAGGTCGCAGCAAGGGCGGTGCTGATGCTCTGCGTGGAAGTGCAGAACTTGGCACCGCCAATCTTATAGGGGCAGGGACGATGAAAAATCGTCCCGATGGGGGCCGCAGCCCCTCACTGACGGCAAGCGGGTCTTGTCGGCAGCGGGGAGTCCAGAGGGGTCACGCCCCTTTGGCAAGGTAAGCCCGCAAGGGCGGTGGGAGTTTCCGGGGAAACTGCCATACCTTGTATGACACAGCAGATGGAGACTAAATGTACTGCTTGCTTTTGCAGTACATTTTAAGCCGCAATCGGATGGGGCATGGCCCCAACGAGAAGGGAATGATTATGATGGCGTGTGCCGAGAAGTTTGGTGCGGGCGCAGTCCGCAATATACTTCGCCACAATCGGCGAGAAATCGAACATTCGAGTAACCATGACATTGACCCGAAAAGGCTGGAGCGGGACTATATACTATCCCCAGACCGGGGCATGACTGAGTATGACTATTTTTTGCAGCGCAAATCAGAACTGTACTGCTATAACCGCGATGACGTAAAGGTTATGGCTGGCTGGGTCGTAACAGCCCCGCAGGATTTAGACCCGGAGCGCTACGACGTCTTTTTCTGCGCAACATACGATTTTTTGGCAAATCGCTATGGCGAGGAAAATGTCGTGCAGGCCATCGTCCATGATGACGAGGGCGGCCAACCGCATTTACATTTCTGTTTTATCCCAGTAGAGGAAGATTTAAAACACGAGCAGGGCTATAAAATTTGTGCGAACGATGTTCTTGACCGCCGCGAGCTGCGAAATTTTCATCCGGACTTGCAACGCTACCTGAACGAGCATGGTCTGGAAGATGCCCGCGTTATGACCGGCGTAACCAAACGCCAGGGCGGCAACCGCACTGTTGCACAGTTGAAAGCCGAACGCAAACAGGAATACCAGCAGGAAGTGGAACGCCCTGCGCTATATTTTGGAGAATCCAAAATTGAGCAGGGGCTTCACTTTTAATAAGGTGCGACCATGAAACAAGTTATATGGATTATCAGCTGTTATCTCTATGGCGTGGCGGCAATTCTACTGGTTATACTGCTGCTGTTGGTGTATCTGCGCGGGCAGGTTAATCATCTGCCAAATCCATTTTCCAAAAAGAATCTTGCGTATCGGCAGCCAGCGCAAGCAAGAGGAATCCTGTTTGGCAAGAAACTGAGCCTATTGGCCTACTCTCCTGAACAGGACGAGGGGCATATTCTCGTACTGGGGCCGTCTGGCACAGGCAAAACAAGTGCTTTGCTGATTCCAACATTGCGCAGTTGGCAGGGTACGGCGCTGGTGGTGGATATTTCCGGCGATATTTCAGCAAATGTCAACACGCCCAACAAAATTGTATTCGACCCGACGTCAGAAAGTTGTATCCCGTATGATGTGTTTGCCTCAATCAATGCCGTAACGGATGACACTGAGAGGCAGGAGCGCTTGGAGCAACTTGCCTACCTGCTGTTGCCGGATAAGGCTAATGATAGCGAGGCGGGCATATTTTTTACGAAAAATGGCCGAAAAATGATAACGGCAGCGCTTATTTGCTATTACGGCATGGGCTGGGGCTTTGTGGAAATCTGCGAGTTTTTTCTCGGTCACGATTGGCGCAGTTTGCTGAACAATATTGCAAAGCAGCAGAATCCGATTGCTAATATGTTCATTAGTTCCTTTGCAGGCGCGTCAGAGCAGAACACGGCGGGCTGTAAACAGGCGGCAGACGATGACTTAAAACTGTTTGCCACAAACGAAAAAATTAAAAATGCACTTCGAAAATCAGCCAGCTATGAGCAGTCAATCAGCCCGGCTACGCTGGAAACAAACAGCGTTTATATCTATATCCCTGATGAAAAGCTCAAAATTTATGGCGACCTGCTGCGCATTATCACGGCCCAGTCAATGGAATATTTTTCATCCAGACCGCCAGAGCATAAGAAAATGATTCTGTTTTGTTTGGATGAATTTGCTTCGTTTGGCAAGCTGCAAATCACCGAGGCCCTGCGTAAGCTGCGGAAACGGCATATCCGCATTATGGTGCTGACGCAATCGCTGGCTGACCTTGACATGATTTACGGTAAAGATGAGCGCAAGGCAATGCTCGGAAACTTCAAATTTACGGTCATACTGGGCTGCAAGGACACCGAAACACAGGAGTATTTCTCCAAAATGATTGGCGAGAAACACTCCCTGCTGGCAATAGACCCAAACCAAAAACCACAGCTTATCATCAAGCCAGCCGACCTAGCACATTTGGAACAAGACCTCTTTGTAATCTGTGATGACGGGGCAATCCGATTACAAAAGAACTTTTATTTCAAGTAGAAATAAAGAAAAGATAAATGAATCTTCTTGACATTTTATTTATACTGGCATATACTATAGACAAGAAAGGGGTGCTGTATATGTCACAAGCAGTTAATGTCAATTTCAAATTAGACGCAGATGTTAAAAAGAGCATGGAACAGGCGTGTGCAGATATGGGCCTGACTATGAGCGCGGCATTTACCGTCTTCGCTAAGAAAGTCGGCAGAGAAAGACGGATACCGTTTGAAATTACCGCAGACCCGTTTTATTCTGAAAGTAACATGGCACACCTGCGCCGTGGTGTCGCTGCCCTTAATGCGGGGAAAGGCGTTGAGCATGAACCCATTGAGGTTGACGACGAATGAGGAAAATATGGTTTGATGAGGCTTGGGAAGACTACCTGTACTGGCAGGTACAGGATAAAAAGACGCTAAAGCGCATCAATGCCCTGCTGAAAGATATTGAACGCAACAATTTTGATGGCATCGGCAAGCCGGAACCCCTGAAAGGCGATTTGAGCGGATTTTGGAGCAGACGTATTGACGACACCAACAGATTGGTGTACCGCATCAACAACAGCATACTTGAAATCTTGTCATGCAAAGGCCATTATGACGATTGATTAGGAGGACGGGTGACCGTCCTCTTTTTCTTTTGTCACAGTTCATTCTTTCCATCAATCAAAAAATAGCAGCAAAAAGCGGGTGACATACACCCGCTTTTTCGTTATAATAGATAAAAATATGTATCTTTGGCTGCAAGTCCGACTTATGGGATGGAGCATTTGCTACAATATACATAGGGTTAAAAAGTGTACTTAAAATTTGGAGGAATCACGATGCCGGATAACAAAAAAGAGCAGGAACGCGAAGAACTTCACCGCGCAATATGGGCGATTGCGGATGACCTGCGCGGAAGCGTGGATGGCTGGGATTTCAAATCCTACGTTCTGGGCATTATGTTCTACCGCTATATTTCCGAGAACCTGACGAACTACATCAACGCGGACGAAATCGCAGCAGGAAACGCAGATTTTGACTATGCCAAACTGTCTGACGAGGAGGCCGAGCAGGCGCGGGAGGACTTGGTGCAGACCAAAGGCTTCTTTATCCTGCCGTCAGAATTGTTCGTAAATGTCCGTGCCCGTGCGCCGCAGGACGATAACCTCAACATGACGATGGAGGCCGTCTTCCGTCATATCGAGGATTCCGCCAAAGGCACCGAGAGCGAGGACGACTTTGCCGGTCTGTTCGATGATATTGATGTCAACAGCAACAAGTTGGGCGCAACGGTGGCAAAGCGCAACGCAATGCTTGTCAAGCTGCTGGACGGCATCGGCACGATGAAGCTCGGTGAATACAAGGAAAACACGATTGATGCGTTTGGCGATGCGTATGAGTACCTGATGAGTATGTATGCCTCCAACGCGGGCAAGAGTGGCGGCGAGTTCTTTACCCCGCAGGAGGTCTCGGAACTGCTGACCCGCCTTGCTGTCGTGGGCAAGACCGAGGTCAACAAGGTCTATGACCCGGCCTGCGGCTCCGGCTCCCTGCTGCTGAAAGCGGCGAAGATTCTGGGCAAAGAGAATGTCCGTCAGGGCTTCTTCGGTCAGGAAATCAACCTGACGACCTACAACCTGTGCCGTATCAATATGTTCCTGCACGATATTGATTTTGATAAGTTCAACATCGCCCACGAAGATACGTTGATTTCGCCCCAGCATTGGGACGAGGAACCCTTTGAGGTCATCGTCAGCAACCCGCCCTATTCTATCAAATGGGAGGGCGATGATAACCCGGTCTTGATTAACGACCCGCGTTTCTCCCCTGCCGGTGTGCTGGCCCCGAAATCCAAAGCGGACTTGGCCTTTATCATGCACTCGCTGGCATGGCTGGCGACCAACGGCACGGCGGCTATCGTCTGCTTCCCTGGCATCATGTATCGCGGCGGCGCGGAAAAGAAGATTCGCCAGTATCTAATTGATAACAACTTTATCGACTGCATTATCCAGTTGCCCGGCAACCTGTTCTTTGGCACCAGCATTGCAACCTGTATTATGGTGCTGAAAAAGAGCAAGGCCGAGAACAAGACGCTGTTTATTGATGCCTCGAAAGAATTTGTCAAGGTCACGAACAACAACAAGCTGACCGAGGACAACATTGCAAAAATCGTGGCTTCGTTCGTTGACCGCGAGGATAAGGACTATTTTTGCCGTCTTGTGTACAACGACAAGATTGCGGAACAGGATTATAACCTGTCTGTATCCACCTATGTGGAGCAGGAGGACACCCGCGAGGTCATTAACATTACGGAACTGAACGCAGAAATCAAGCGCATTGTGGCGCGGGAACAGGTGCTGCGTGACGAGATTGATAAGATTATTGCGGAGATTGAGGCCGAATGAAACAAGGGGGGCTTGAGGATGCGCGGCGATGCAGAAAGAAAATGCTTAGAGGCTGTGCAACGCTGTATTTTTGAATCAAGCCCATTTAGAAACGAAACGGCATATACAGTTTCTGAGGATGAATTTTTTGAGAACTATTATCTTTACGCAAAACCCGTAGAACAAATATTTTTTGGAATGTCAGAAGATGATATTGTACACTTTGAAAACCTTCTTCGACTGGTGAAACCAAACAGCGCGCCAAGTGAATTTCCGGATTTTACGTCAGATAGAGGATTCGTTGAGCACTTTCAAGTCTCGTCATCAGAGATTACGAAACGGGCAGGTGCATTACATAAAAAAGAATATGCCGAATTTCAAAAAGTTGCGAACCAAAAGGAACGGCAACTAATGGATGAGATGAACGAACATCCGGAATCGGGAAAAATAGAAACGCTAACACAGGTTTTTACATATCCGCGCCATTCATATGATTGCTTCCTATTAGGAACGCTGTAAATACAAGGGTTTTCAGACCCGACAAAATAAAACAGAGCTATCACATTACGCAAAAGGCCGCCCGGTCAAGACAACGGGCGGCCTTTTTGCGTGGAAAGCTCGGAAGGAGGCAGAAATTTTCTAAAAAATAAGTACAAAATTTTCAAGCTCATTTTTGTGCAAAATTACAGAAAGATTGGAGGTTAGCAAGTGGAGGAAAAGAAAAATATTCCCACCGTCGAAGGCGAGGCGATTACTCCCGAGGCTCCTGCCGCAGATATTCCCGGCACCGATGCCCCGTCCCCGGATTTGACCGCTGGGGCACCCCCGCAGGAACAGGCTGGGGTAACGGTATCCGAGCCCGGTGATGTGGTCGTGTCCTTTGACAAAATCGAAGAGCTGATGGCGGAGCGCAGGGCGGCTGCCCGTGATACGGTGGAACAGGCCGAGCCCGCCGCCCCGGAGGTAGCGGCCCCCGTTGTGGAACAGGCCGAACCGCCCACCCCGGAGGCTCCCGCTCCCGGCCAGCCCGAGAAAGCGGCTGAACAGGCCCAGGAGGAAAAGCCGCAGGAGGAGGTTGCGGCTGAACAGAAAAAGCCCCGCCGTGGCCGTCCCCCGAAGGCTGAAAAAGCGGAGCAGGCAGCGCCCGAGGCCGACAAAGAGCAGACGGCGGCAAAGCCCCGCAGAGGCCGCCCACCCAAGGCGGATAAGGCGGCCCCCGACGAGGCCCAGCCGCCCAAACCTCGAGACAAAGTGTCCCGAAGCAAAAAAGCCGCTCCCGCCAAGGAGGAGTCTCCCACCCCGGAGCCGGTAGCCGTTAGCGGCAATACCGCCCCGGCTGCTGAGATCCCAGCAGAGCCCAAAGAGCCAGCACCCCCGCCCCGTCCTGTGGAGGAGGGCAAGCTGGTCTATCTGAAACTTTCCGAGCTCCACCCGTTCCACACATTCCGTCCCCATCCGTTCAAGGTCACGGATGACGCCAAGATGCAGGAAACCGTCGCGTCCATTAAAGCAAACGGCGTTATGGTTCCCGGTCTTGCCCGCCCGGAGAAAGACGGCAACGGTTTTGAGATTATCGCGGGCCACCGCCGTACTCGCGGCAGTGAGCTGGCCGGGCTGGAGGAAATGCCCTTTATTGTCCGGGATATGACCGACCAAGAAGCTGTGCAGGCCATGCGGGACAGTAACAAGCAGCGAGATCAGACACTTCCCAGCGAATTGGCCGCCCTGCTGGATTTGGAAGTGGAGGCCATCAAGCACCAGGGCGGACGGCTGGACGGCGTTGCTCCCGGTGATGTGGGAAAACGCTCTGTTGAGATCGTTGGCGAAGCGCACGATATGAACTACAAAAAGGTCATGCGGTATCTTCGCCTTAATTCCCTTGTCCCGGAACTGCTGAGTAAGGTGGACGAAAAGGGGCTGGGCTTCATGCCCGCCGTGGAGATCTCGTACATCAAACCGAAAAACCAGAGGTTGATTGCCGTGTCTATCGACGGTGAGCAGTCCTCGCCCTCCCACGCTCAGGCCAAACGGCTCCGGGAGCTGGATCAGGCGGGCAAGCTCAACGGCGATGTGATCGACGGTATTCTGAGTGAAAAGAAAAAGGAGGATCGCGGCGTGATTATTTCTATGGCCGAACTGGAGAAGTATTTTGGCAAGGAGGTCACTCCTGTCAAGATGAAGGAGCAGATCATGTCCCTGCTGGACGAATGGAAAGAGAAACAGCCGCCCGAGCTGAAAAAGCCCGAGAAAAAGGCGGATTTGGAGAAGTAACCTCGAGACACTTTGTCCCGAGGTTTTTTCACGCCCTTTCACAGAGGGCTCTGGTGGTTTATCCCCCGTCGCCGCCCAAATCAAAGCGCAGTCGGGAGCTGCCTGTCAAGGGGGCATGGCCCCGCCGCTTGCGGCGGCTTGCCCTTGACGGGCGGCCCCGGCTGTGCTACTCCCAGCGGCGCGACGGGGGTATATCCTCCAGAGCCGCTCCCTTTCCCATGATTGGGAAAGGGAGGGGGGATTGGGCTGAACCTACATTATAAAATATCGGAGGTATTCAATATGAAACGACCCCTTGCGTATGTCACCGCCGCGTGGTACGGCGGCGACAGCGAAAATGCAGAACAGGCGGCTCGGTACTGCCGCGCTGTGTACGAGGCGGGCTTTTCGCCCATCTGTCCCACCCTGTATCTGCCCCTGTTTCTCAATGACGCTATTCCCGAGGAGCATAAAAGCGGCATCGACATGAGCCGTGACCTGCTCCGACGCTCTCATGTGCTGGTGGTGTGCGGCCATACCGTTACCGAGGCCATGAAAAGCGACATCGCCGTTGCCCAGCGGCTGGGGATCACAGCGACCACCCTTGAGGGTATTTTGACTGTCAAGGGACAGGGCCGCAGACGAAATGACGATTAAGCTGGGGAGCCTGTTTGATGGGATCGGTGTGTTTCCGCTGGCGGCAGCCCGCTGCGGGATCACCCCGGTATGGGCCAGCGAGATCGAAAAGGCCCCTATCTCCATCACAAAACGGCACTTCCCGGATATGGCCCACTTGGGCGACATCACTCGCATGGACGGCGGGGCCATCCCGCCCGTCCATGTGCTGACCTTTGGATCGCCGTGTCAAAACCTGTCCCAGATCGGCAACCGGGACGGCTTGGCTGGCGCAAAGTCCAGCCTGTTTTTTCAAGCGATCCGCATTATCAAGGAAATGAGGGATGCAACTGACAATCTATTTCCAGTTATCGCTGTTTGGGAAAATGTCATGGGAGCGTTTTCATCAAATGACAGGATGGACTTTAGAGCCGTGCTATCCGCGTTCAACGCCGCCGACATTCCAATGCCTACTTCTGGAAGATGGGCAGGAGCCGGAATGGTGCGAGGGGGAACGCCTGACCTCTCATGGCGGCTCATGGACGCCCAATATTGGGCAAGCCCCCGACTGGCACGACGGCAGCGTATCTTCCTCGTGGCAGATTTTGGAGGCCGACGCTCCCACGAAATACTATTTAAGCCCCGCCCAATGCACCCACTTTCTGAAGCTGGCGGAGATCGCGGGCTGTCCTCCCCCGAAGGAGATCGAGGCACTTTTCTTGAAGCAGGGGGGCGCGTACCCGTCACAAGACCCTTTCAATGCTTCCGTATGCGGGCGTCGGCCAAAGACAGGACGCCAGAAGCGTTCCGAAACAGCTTCGGATTACCAACTGACCCTTTTCCCACTCTTTTAGCGGGCGGCGTGGCTCCCTTTGCCTTTTGGTATGAGGACGATCCCGCCGGGGGCTTTGTTCGGTTTCCCACGGAGCTGGAATGCGAGCGTCTGATGGGCTTGCCCGAGGGCTGGACAAAATACGGCGCGGACGGCGAGGAAATACGGGCGGCCAGCCGCTACAAGGCGTTGGGGAACGCCATCGCCCTGCCCTGTGCCGAGTACATTATGGCGGGGATCAAGGAGGTGCTGCATGACCCTGTTTGAAGCCTATGTTACTAATGCCGGGAAGTACGCCGACTATGGCGTGGATGCTGGGGAAATCTTAAAGTTCCCCACCACCACCGAGGAGGTGCAGTCACTCTTAAAGCGGATCGGCGTGGACGGTGTGCGGTATCAAGAGATTTTCATTGTTTCTTTTGACGGTGATGTGCTGGGCCTGTATGACTATCTGAACGAATATGAAAATCTGGACGAGCTCAACCATCTGGCCCATCTGCTCTCGGAGCTGGATCAAGGTGAGCTGGAAACGCTGGAGGCCGTTCTCAACAAGGGCGACCATACTTCCAGCGTGGCCGACATCATCAACCTCGTTCACAATCTGGATTGCTACGACTTCCACCCCGGCGTATCGGACGATGAAACGCTGGGGCGCATTTATGTGGAGGACATGGAGCGGCTGGAGGTGCCCGAAGATATAATCAACTATTTTGACTTCGAGGCATACGGGCGGGATATGCGGCTGAACGAGGGCGGGCACTTCGCCCCCGGCGGCTATCTGACCCGAGTAAGCAACAACTTTGTAGAGCTGTACCACGGGATCGAGGACATTCCCGCAGAGCACCGGGTATTTGCATACCCCCAGCTTTCCATCCGGGAGCAGATGGCAGCCTACAAAGAAATTATTGACGGCTCTGCCCGGGACACGGCCAAGCACCATATCATTCCGGGACATGAGGAGCGTTAGTGCTTCGAGACACTTTGTCCCAAAGCAAGGAGGTGGTATAGCTGATTGATGAAGATATTTCCCGGCGTACAATCGCAATTTCCATGAAGGCCAGCAAGCTGACCGCCCGGGGCCTTGCCTATGCGTTCCGGGCCGTTGGCCGTAAAATCGCCAAGGCACACCGGGAGGCGCAAACGCCCCACGGCAAACAGAGCGTGAAAAAGCTCATGGCCCACGGTACGGCCACCAACAGTATTGAGGTGGACGCACCCAAGGTATTTGACCGGGTGGCCCGGAAGTGGAATGTGGACTATGCCTTTTACAAAACCGGGCCGGACAAATATCTGCTTTTCTTCAAGTCTGGACAGGCCGACGCGATGACGGCCTGTTTTTCTGAATACTCCCGGAAGGTGCTGGATAAATCCAAATCCCGGCGCGTCCCCATCCGGGAACAGCTCAAACGGGCGGCGGATCAGCTTGCCAAGGAAAAGCCCCGCCAGAAGGAGCGCGTAAAGGAGGCAGCCCATGCGGACAGATAAGATCAGAAAATATGTACTCCCCAATATCCCGTATCTGTTCATCGGCTGGGCCTGCTTGAAAATGGGGACGGCCTACCGTCTGGCTGCTGGTGCAAACTTCGGGGAAAAGCTGCTGGGGCTGATGCAGACCATCGGCGTGGCCTTTGCGGATTTTTCGCCGGGGCTTGATCCCTTTGACTGGCTCATTGGCTTTGTGGGTGCTGTGGCTTTTCGGCTGCTGATCTACTTCAAAAGCAAGAACGCCAAGAAATATCGCCGGGATGAGGAATACGGATCGGCCCGTTGGGGCGGGCCTAAAGACATCCAGCCTTTTGTCGATCCAAAGTTTGAGAACAATGTCATTCTCACCGGGACGGAGCTTCTCACCATGAACACCCGCCCGAAGATCCCGGCCAATGCCCGCAACCTCAACGCCTGTATCATCGGATCGTCCGGCTCGGGCAAAACCCGGTTCTGGCTCACGCCCCAGCTTCTTCAAGCCCATTCCTCGTATGTGGTGGTCGATCCAAAAGGCGGCGTCCTCGGGCAGGTGGGCTATTTCCTGCAAAAAAAGCGTGGATATAAAATCAAGGTTTTTAATAGCATTGATTTTTCCAAGTCCATGCACTATAACCCGCTGGCGTACATCAAGAACGAGGCCGACATCCTAAAGTTTGTCAATGCGCTGATCTCCAACACCAAGGGAGAGGGCAAGGAGGGCGATCCGTTTTGGACGAAGGCCGAGACACTTTTGTATTGTGCGCTTATCGCCTATATCATCTTTGAGGGCCCCGCCGAGGATCGGAACATGAACACGCTGGTGGACATGATTTCCGGGATGGAGGTCAAGGAGGATGACGATGACTTTATGAACGCCGTGGACTATATGTTCGCGGGGCTGGAAAAGCGCAAGCCAGATTGTTTCGCCGTGAAGCAGTACAAAAAGTACAAGCTGAGTAGCGGCAAGACGGCAAAATCGATCCTTATTTCCTGCGGCGCTCGGCTGGCACCCTTTGACATCCCCCAGCTTCGGGAGATCATGAGCTATGACGAGCTGGAGCTTGACCGCATGGGCGATAGGAAAACAGCTACTTTCTTTGTCATCTCTGACACGGACAGCACCTACAATTTTTTGGTGGCTCTGGCCTTTTCGCAAATGTTCAATCTGCTCTGTGAGCGGGCGGACAATGTGCATGGGGGCCGCCTGCCCCATCATGTGCGGGTGCTTTGGGACGAGGCGGCCAACACGGGACAGGTGCCGGGGCTGGAAAAGCTGGTGGCCGTCATCCGCTCCCGCGAGGTGTCTTTGGTTCTCCTGTATCAGCAGTTGGCCCAATGCAAGGCCATTTACGACAAACACGCTGAAACGATTTTGGGAAACATGGACAGCGTTGTGTTTTTGGGAGGCAGAGAGGCCAGCACCATCAAGGAAATATCCGAGAACTGGCTGGGCAAGGCCACCATCTCTATGCAGACCGAGGGGCGCTCCCGTGGGCAGTCGGAAAGCTACAACCAGAACACCCAGCGGCTGGGTCGGGAGCTGATGACCCCCAGCGAACTGGCGACCATGCCCGGAGACAAGTGCATTTTGCAGCTCCGGGGCCTGCCGCCGTTTTTCTCCAAAAAGTACGATTTGAAGCAGCACCCCAATTACCGATACACGGCAGAGGCCGATAAAACCAAAAACGCCTTTGACCTCGACAAGCTCATCAACCGCCGCAGGCGGCCCGGACTGAACGAGGTTTGCGAGGTGTACGAGGCGGCGGTGCCCGAAGATGCGCTCACAGCCGAGGACGAGGACATCCTGAGCTATGACGACATCGACGATCCCGACGCTTTTGTATAAATCACTTCGAGACAAAGTGTCCCGAAGCAGTCACTTGCCGCCCACACCGGGCGGCTTTTTTCATGGCCGGGGCTATGACCCCGGAGAAATGGAGGAATATATGCAGTTTTTCGCTTCCGCTATCACTACTTTGCAGACCCTTGTTGTTGCTCTCGGCGCTGGCCTCGGCGTGTGGGGCGTTGTCAATCTGCTGGAGGGCTACGGCTCGGACAATCCCGGTAGCAAGAGCCAGGGCATGAAGCAGCTTATGGCTAATTAGATGTAACAAAAGCTAAGAAAGGAAAAGCACAATCCAGACGGAACCGGCGGTGTGGTCAAGAAATATTGTGGAAACGCAAGATTTCTGCTATAATGGGTGCAGAACACTTAACGATGGAAAGAGGGACGGGAAGCCTATGAACATCAGCTATCAGCCATTATGGAACACTTTGAAAGAGCGTGGCATGAGAAAAGAGGACTTGCGGCTTGCCGCCGGTCTGACAACCAACATGATTGCCAACATGGGCAAGGGAAAACACATCAGCATGGAAACCCTACTGAGAATTTGTAATGCTCTGAATTGTGATATTTCAGATGTGATTGAATTGGAGCAGGATGAAAGTACCGCTGAAAAAGGGTGACAAATACAAAGTTGAAGGAGCGTGTGATTACATGAAAAAGATTTTTCTGAAAATAATGCTTGGGGTTGTTCTCGTTTGCGCTTTGTTTGTTGGATTTCTTTATGCCAACAATGATATTGGTGTGACTTCAACCAATTTAGAAGCGGATATTCGCTCGTCGCAAAAGATTAAGGATGATTGGACAGTTGATGGAAGTGTTTCCGACACGATGGCTGCATATATTTCTTATCCCCAGGATATGAGTGACCACACTTTTTCCGTCTATGTTAATCGTCCAGGGCTCTCCTTTGGATATTTCTTTCGTGGTGGCGGGAGCCTTTCAGGAGTTGAAAGGGGAATTGTAGAGTTCACAGTAGAGGAATATAAAGAACGAGCATTTATTTCTATGAATCAACAGCAGGTAACACAACTACAAATAGATGATGGCAACTCCATTCAGGGGATTTCTATTGATAGCAATAAACCTTTTGCGATTGTCTTGCCTATAAATGCTGGTACCATTACTTTTTATGATGTGAACGGAAATACTGTGGAATACTGGAACAATCCTCTTTAATAAATTTCCGTTTATCGGAGATTAAAACGAAGTCATAAATTACGAGTTATTCTTTCTGTTCATCCCATGTGGTATGGCAAGTATGAGATAAAATTTGAATATGTCAACGAATTATTCAAGAGCTTATTTGAGGCATCTTTTCAAAATCAATGATCCATTAGCTTATAGGTTAGCAACAATACATAATTTGAGATTTTATACAAACTTAATGGGCTCTTCCAACTTTATGGTGGATAGTCCTAAATCAATCCTCTTTCTATTGCTCC
>OGGU01000272.1_pt1 | contig 45144 bp, 69 predicted proteins | sample 1571241 | NCBI WGS metagenome assembly OGGU01 (sample SAMEA2581934, study PRJEB24529) | metagenome | biome: Human gut stool | place: China | collected 2011
CTGTTAGATCTTGCAAAGAAAAAAGAGTACATTGTGGGCGCAATTTACCGCGAAGTGGTATCTGGCGAAACTATTGCTGACCGTCCTGTCATGCAGCAACTTCTTCACGAGGTAGAATCCGGCATGTGGGATGGAGTCCTGGTTGTAGAGGTGGAACGTCTTGCCAGAGGTGACACCATCGACCAAGGCGTTGTGTCCAGAGCATTCCAATATTCCGATACGAAGATTATTACCCCAACAAAAATATACGACCCAAACAATGAATTTGACGAAGAGTACTTCGAATTCGGACTTTTTATGAGCCGCCGAGAATACAAAACCATCAAGCGCCGACTGAACGCCGGAAGGATCTCATCAGTAAAAGAAGGGAAATACTGTGGTAACAAACCACCTTACGGATACGAAAGAGTAAAACTTGAAAAAGAAAAAGGCTATACTCTCCGACCTGTTCAGACTCAAGCTGAGATTGTAAAAATGATCTACGCCTGGTATGCCGGTGATGGCTGCGAACAAATCGGAGTTGCGAAGATTGCACGGAAATTAAATGAAATGGGAATAGAATCTGCACTGGGCGGCGACTGGACCCCTGCCAGTATACAGGGAATTCTAACAAATCCGGTATACATCGGAAAAATACGATGGAATGGGAGAAAAACAGTGAAGACTATACAGAATGGTCAAGTAATTAAGGCGCGTCCTCGATCAAAAGATACTCTTATTTGTGATGGATTGCATCCGGCTATTATATTGGAGGATCTGTATAATTCTGTCCAGGAAATACGGAAAAAGAACCCACCTCGCCCAATCAGTATAAAAAACTCAATCCGCAACCCGCTTGCCGGAATTGTCTATTGCAGCAAGTGCGGTCGTGCCATGGTTCGCCGTCCTTATCAAAAGCGCGGACAGGAAGATACCCTCATGTGTCCATATACGTCTTGCCCCACAGTAAGTAGCAAATTGTCTCTGGTTGAAAAAGCTGTGATTGATGGAATTAGAGAGATTGTGGAAGAATATAAGTTAAACAATGATATTAATATATCTTCAAAGGCTATTGATTGCGGAATAACTTCTAAGCAGAATCTTATACACGAAAAAGAAAACGAGTTGGAAAGCTTGAACTCTCAGAAAGCAAAACAATATGATCTGCTTGAACAAGGCATCTACACCACAGAGGTTTTTCTTGAACGTGCCAAAACAATAGCCGCATCTATCCAGTCATGCTCCGATACTATAGAAAAATTAAAAGAAGAAATCAAACATGACAAGAACATTATAAAACAACAGTCAGATTTTATCCCGCGTTGTGAAGAGTTGCTTGATAACTATTGGAGCCTTGATACGGAATCAAAGAATAGAATGCTTAAGAGTTTAATTGAAAAGGTTGTCTACTCAAAAGATACCAAAAACGCTTATGGGAAGGGCGATGAGATTAGTTTTCGGCTCGACATTTTCCCGCGAATCCAGAAAAAAAGTTAATGATATCATCTATGTGCTGGCGAACTGGCTCATTGATGTTGTCATTAATCAAAAAAGAAATTCCCGGGGTTAATTCCCCGGGATATTTTTACTGCTTCTTAATATATTTTGCAGATACAAAGCCATAATACTTTCCTGCAATACGGATATAATACCATTTGCTGCCGTTTTTATCTTTCTGGGTAAAATTCATTACCTCCACTTCATTCCCCTGGTTGAGTTTTGGGTACTTTTTAATGTTCGGGTACTCAGTTCCAGCCCAGGTACGCACATTAAGCACAGTGGCGGTTACATTCCCCTTGAAAAGCACCTGTGTCTTGTCCTGTTTTCCTGTAATGGTAGCGGATGCGGGGCCACCCTCCTTTGCTAGATATCCAGTCCAGATCCAGCCAATACCGATACCGGAAACTTTTACATGCGTCCACTTTTCGCTTGTCTTTCCGTCAATTTCAACAACGGTTCCTTTATTGATTGAACCCATAACGTAGCCATTCGGTGCCTCACGGACGTACAAGTCATTCACGGTTGCAGTTCTGATTCCAGTCTTTTTCCATGTGGCTGTATCTTCGTAGGATTCCCAATCAATCCAAACATATCCATCAATTGCTGGATCGTTGATGGAATAGGACTTATTGCGAACCGCTCCGCCATTTGCCACCACGCCAGTTACACTAGAAGTATTTCCTTCGTTTGTATAGATTCTCGAGCTGTCAAAACTCTTCACACTTCCAACATGAGAACCATTGTGAAAGATTACAAGTGCTCCGACTTTTGGCTTGCTGTGCCAAGTTCCGTTTGTTTTAGCATGATTAGTGATTGATACGCAATTGTAAAAACCTCCGCCCATGATCTTTAATGCTTTGGTGATTCCGAGAACTTTCAACAATTTCCAAAACTGAAATTCCGCACACCACGGCTGCCCCTGGCATCCTGGCTGTCCCCAGCTATTTACATCTCTTGCAAATTTGGTGTAATTGTTGTATCCTGCATTCTTTTTAAAATCATCCAGATAGGCATTACTTTTCTTTTCAAGGTACCCACCGTTGGATGCGTAATAATCACCAAGGTTTAAAAATTCCTGTAATTTGCTCATTATATCATTCCTTTCATGTTGATAAGTACATAATACAGCGAGTAATTGTGAATTTCAGCCCCACATTTTTTATAAAATTTTCTGTCATAAAAGTATCACCTCCTTACCACAAATATAGCTGTACCGTGATAAGGAGGCTATAATTTCCGCAGCTCTCTAACACATAAAATAGAGTTTTTGCGATTTTATTTATTTTTCGCTAACTATTTAAATGAGAATCAATTCTGATAATATTTTTTCTATCAATAAACTTGGTGGCGGAGATATTGATGTTATTGTTGATAGATCTAAAAAAAACAATAAGTTTTCCAGTTCCAAATTGGTCAACTGTACTTATGATTAGTATTGGCGGCGTTGATTTGAAATAATTATTTCATTTGAAGCCCATATATGACGATTTTGTTAGAACCTGTAGACTTGTATTTTACCCAAATATAGTAAGTAATATCCTTAGATGCTTTATCACATATGCACGTTAGTACTGTCGGATATTTTTCGTTGTTTTCAATTATTGTACCTTTTGAATAATCGGAATCTGAATTTACAATTGAGATTCCAAGCGGCTCTGACTTCTCATAAAATGCTTTTGTTGTAAAGATAAATAAGGTGTTTTTCGGGACTGTAAACGACAATCCTGTATATACGTATTCATTAACAACTTGAATATTCACATATTTTATTTTCGATATAAAAGATGACTTGCCATATAAATAGTTAATTGCCCCGATAACTGTCTTGTTTTCGGTTTCCAATTTACTGATAACAGCCGTTGACATTTTATCAACGACATAATCCCAAAATTTGCTCATTAGTCCGCGTTTGTTCTTTCCGTCAGTGGAATCCAACAGCATAACTTCATCATTATCCAATAAAGCTGTATCTTTTTGTGTGTAATTTTTCCAAGTATTATTAGCCATAGTCTTATACCTCCATTGAAATATGTTGTTTGATAAGTTGCTTTAATTCATTCAATTCCGTTCTCACGGAATCAAGCTCAGATTGTATATCTTTGACTTTCTCATGCTCATTTTTCAGCATTGCGAACATACAGGGAATCATAATACGATAGTTCCAGTTCTCAGCCTTGCCTTTTTCATTATGATCGACAGCTAATGGAAATCTTCGGTCAATGTCCTCGGCTATAAACATCGGCATTTCTTTACCGTATCGCTCATCTTGCTCGGATAAATATCCGTCTTTGTATTTCGCCCAGATTACTTTGATTCTGTATAGGTCTTCCAGTTCGTCTTCTTTGATGGATTTCCCAAGCACTTTGTAGCGAATGGAGGATGATGAGGAATATCCAACATACAAATATGATGGGTTAAACATCATTGGATTACCACCTGTTAGTGATTTCATCCCTTCTATCATAAAATTTTGCGCTACTTTAAGAATCAAATCACCGGTTATTGATTGCAAGACAACATTTCTCTTATTTTCATATTGTGCTGATAAATCAAGGAGTCCATCAGTTATATTTCCAAATCCTGCGCTAAATATAGATTCTTTTATCTGCGCCCATTCGTTTCCTTTTATGTTTTTAAATCCATCTGTATTATTTATTTTGCAAATAACATTTTCACTAGCGTCATACACCTCAAAAGTGCCATATCCATTATTTGGACCGCCGAGCTTTAATGTACCACCCTTGGCGTAAGTGAACGAAATATATAGTTGATTGCCTTCTTTGTAGATTCCTTTGATTGAGCCATTATTAGTAAGAAGATCAAATATCTCTTCGTGGGTAAGTGCGTCCACATCTATCACCACAGGGACAGATTGCATATCCAGCTGATTTGTAGTTCCATCTGCTGCATACAGGATAAATCTAACAGACACAATGCTTCTATCCAGTGAGCTAACAGTATAGCTTTTACTCGGCTCATTCACAGTTGAAACCAATGCGTTTGTAAATGTAGAGCCATCCGTGGAAGTCTGCACATACCATCTACCGGAATATGCTGTTCTTGTAGCACTGTCACCATCTCGATAATAAGCTTTTGCCGTAATTGTACTTGGTACAACCTTGTCATTCTGGCCTCGTTTTAGGATATTAGATGAAAGCTCAATAAAATATGTCCTGCCAGGTACACCCTGCTCTCCTTTATCGCCCTGTTCACCTTTTATCTTCGTCCAGCTATATTTTGTCGGGTCAATGGAATCATCCGGCGTGTCGTAATCAGTATATTGGCCAATATACTGCTTTCCGGCACTGACAACTACATCAAAGCCAGTTTTTCCGTCAGCACTATTCGCATAAGCTATATGGAAATATGGCGTCTTTCCGTCCGCACCTGCTTTTCCAGGGATGCCTTGTGCGCCATTCGCGCCTTTTACAAGTGTCCACGCGTAATCATCTGGATTAGTACTATCTTGCTCGGTAAAATCCGCATACATACCGATATACTCACGATTACTGTCCGACACAGAGAAATCTGTTTTTCCATCCGCAGAATTCGCATAGGCAATGTGCGTATAACTTGTTTTTCCATCTTTTCCGTCTGCTCCATCCTTGCCATCAGAACCGTTTTCTCCATCAGCGCCTTTGTATCGGGTCCATGTATAATCAGCCGGATTATCACTTTCCGTTGGCGTATCTTTGTTATTTGCAATTCCGATATACGCAACATATTCCGGCTCCAGATAGATTGGATTTCCTACAGTATCACATATTGTATTCCCATCTGTATCAATCCATGGAACAGTATCTGGGTTATCTGACATATCTTCGCCGTTTGGCATAGAAGCGTATTTAATCCAGGTATATCCATTCTTTCCGGGCTGTCCATCATCCCCGCGAAATTTCGCCCAGGTATAGGCAGCTGGATCCGTGCTGTTATCCTGTAAATAATCTGTGTAAGTACCAATATAAATATCTGGTGTCTCTGTCATCTGTCCGGATGTTGGATTTTCTACCGGAGCATATTTAATATGCAAATACGGCGTTTTACCATCCGCCCCGGGAGTTCCAGGAATTCCTTGTTCTCCTCTCGGTCCTTGTGGGCCTTGAATACCTTGTTCTCCTTGTGGTCCCGGTATGCCTTGGTCTCCTTTTGGTCCCTGGAGACCGTCAACACCATTTTTCCCAGCATAAATTTTAGCCAGCGAAAATCTCTTAACTACTGATAGAACGCTGATATATGTTGCTTTAATATCTACCCATCCATCGTCAGCGGATAATGCTGTTACCGTGTATGTCTTAGTTGAATTGTCCCAGGATCCTGTTACGCTATCTGATTTGATAATTGTAAATTTACAATCAGATGTAATATCCTGTGTTCCGTACATCACGACTGCCTGCGTATTTACGTTGCTAGGAAACGTTCCGTAATTTCCGTCAGAATCAACAGAAATGCCCTGGTATTCGTTGCTCAACTGCAATGTCATATTCTTTGCAAGAGCTGCCGCTTCCTGCGCGGATTTAGCTGCCGCTAAAGCATCCTCGGAATCCTGTAATGCTTTTGTTACGTCCGTGTCTTTTAATCTTTCCCAGTAATACCCTTTTCCATCATTGCGGAATCTGTAAGCATGGCTGTCTCCATCATAATACAGATCACCTACATGCTTACTCATTTCTGTATCGGTTAGCCACTCGTTTGCCGGGTAATTGCTAAGTGTAGGTGCAGGAGTCCCGGTCCAGGTATTGATATTTCCGTCAATCTGACCTTGCATACTGTTTAACAGTCCGTCCAAAGGTGATGCACCGATTCGCACGGATGCGCCGTCAATTACAATCTGGTTATTATCAATATCGGCTGAAAAGATAATCTTTCCGTTTGTGTCACGCACGATCAGCGCGCCGGCATTGATGTAGCTTGCATTGATTCCCTCGGCGTATAGCAGTCTTGTAATCATTTCTCCTGTAACAGTAAATCCATAAGGATAGGTTTTTCCACCATCTGTAGAAATTCCAATGGCTTCCGCCGTGAGTTTCCATACAATATCTGATTCTTCCAGAGTCGGCTTATTGTGCATATAATAGATTACACTACCGTCGTCCTGTGGATCTTCTGTCATATAAAGCCCGCCAGACTCCTTAAGCGTATTTGCTAGCCTTTCAACGGCTTTTTCGCGCTCTGTGCGTTCATCCTTAACAAGTTGTCTAGCTTCTACCAGTGCTTTTGTAGCTTCCGACATATATGTACTGCTATTTCGGATGGGATCATCTGCCTGCGTTTTTACAGTGGTAATGCCATTTAACGGAGATGATACATCAGTGATTGGTGTAAGATATCCATTGCCGTTTCGATCAAAACTGCGTGCCATATCACCAAATTCTAACAGAGGATTATAAAGCAAATCCCCTTGCAGATTTCGGAATTTAGCTCCGACCAAATTACCGCCAATCCATGCCGCCACAGTTCCGAGGTCACTGTCAGACAGAAGATTGTTTTCTAACTCCAGGACGTACCCGGCACTTCCAAACAGGGATTCTGATTCTTTGTTTTTTACTCTGATACCAGTAATTACAATATCATCACTGGAAAGAGTTGGGCTATTTACATAATCCTCTAACTTAGTTGGAACTAAGGAGCCGTTTTCGACAGCTCCAAAATTCCACTTAATAAATCGCAAATATCCTCTATTGTCAATTCTGGCGTTTGCTGTCTCCAACATTGCCGCCCATCCAATCAGCTGACGGAATGTCATGTTATCTGGGAGCGCTGTGACAACTACATTTCCATGTGCCATAGAAGAAAATCCCATAGGGATATTCAAACTCTCACAAGCGTCTCTTACCAGCGCTATAACTGTCTGTGGAAGCGTCAGAGCACTATAATATTTAGCATTGGTTTTATACATGTCATCCAGCGCCGTAAAGCTCAATATTTCGCCGTATTGCTCTGGCGTGGTAATTGTATAGATACCCTTGTCAATCGTCTCGTATCGGTCTTCTGAGGCAGCTCTGGAAAGGACTATGCTGTTTCCATCAGTGTCTAAAATCGGTTCATAAAAATCATCCATCCAAATTGATTCACTGGCTGGTTCTGCAACGGAAGTCTGGAGCTTCAAATATGCATGCACTTTAGCTTGATAGAAATTATAATCTTTCCACTGACCCTCTGTATTGTCCAGTTCAAGCTTCATTGTTTTGCAAACTGTAGCGCCGACCGGGAAGCTACTACTCTCCGCACAATCGGAAAAGTCATTGTTGCCGATCATAATCTCGTTTTCAAGTGTCTTTGTCGTTCCGTCAGCAAAGGTGATCTCCACGATTTCAATTACTTGCTCACCATCCTGCAACTTTTCTTTAAAAGTATTTGATACATTAATCAAGTGGATTCACCCCCTGCATATTAAATGATATCTCAGAGTAATACTCTCCAACATGCCTTATATTGTAGTGCATTTTTCCAACATAAAATTTTTCTGATCGCCATTCGTTTTTATGCGCCAGCCAATGATATAAAATAAATGGTTTTCCTTTTATGATTGCATTTACCAGATTAGTTGATTTCTCGTCAACCGGCACATTAGTTGCCTTATAACTGTATTGGATTACTGTAAAAAGTGGAGTTATCAATGCAACTCCTTTTTGAGTTCGGTTACTTCCTTCTGAATAGGTGGTTTCAAAACTACACTGCATATCCTCATCTGGCTGAGGGATGAGAAGCCCATTTATTTTATATCTATCAGTTATTGATTTACTCACCGGAAATGCCACGTTCTCACCCCCCCCTATGCCAGTTCAAACGGATTTGTACCGCTTGCATCACGCCTTAACTTTGCTTCATCAATCATCTCATCAAATATTGTTCTGCGGTTCAACTGCGCTGTAAATCTGTAATTTCCGCCACTCCTCTGATTTCCGCCAGCTTCTTCTCTTACGATCTGTCTTAACAGGTCTTCTGGTGCTTCCAGGTTGCGTCCGTTCTTCTGGTCTCCAAGCACTGCAAGGAACTCTGATCTAGGCGGGATAACCGCACCACTTGCTAAGTATGGGACTGTACTTACCCTTGGAAGCCTCATAGAATAATTCCCCCATCTGCGCCCGCCATTAGGAAGCTGAACATTATATGAAAAAGTGAATCCTCTTTCAATTCCAGATATTGCATTATTGATATTTCCAACCATGCTATTTACTTTTCCGATAACGTCATTCAGAATATTAGTTATTCCTCTGACTCCGCTTGAAATCCCAGATAATAAATTATTTCCTATTCTTTTCCCAACGGAGCTTATATCTTTGGAAAAACCTTCAAGGCTTGTATTTATATTTTTAATCATTTCCGAAATAATCTGCTCAATACGTTCTTGCGCTCGTTCCCATTTTTTTGTCATAGTATTATACTGGCTTGAAAAATGGCTTTCTACTGTCTTGTGCATTTCTCCGAGCTTCAGATTTGCATGTTGTTTCATTCGGTCAAGGTTTTTATCCACTTCTTCTGCTGAGTTTCCCCAGTTCGTAACAGTATCGGTATTAATATTGCTAGTAGAATCCGATACAGATTTTTCCGCAGCAGACATAGCTTTTTCTGTAGCAGATTGAACACTTGACATTGCAGTGCCCACAGCTGTTGACATGCCACTCATTTTGTTTTCAGCGGTTTTTTTGGAATTAATGAATTTATTGTCCATATTCCCAAGATATTCATTAATTTTCTTGATGTTTTCATTGACACTAACGTTGCTTTCTTCAAGCGCTGTTTTCAATGCTGTTTTAAATGTATCGGATGATACACCGGCATTTTTAAGAGTTGTTATAACTGTTTGGAATTGCTGGTCAAAATCAAACGTATTATCTTTAACAGAGCCAAGATCACCGCCAAGGCCTATTAGTTCATCACCAGATATAACACTCTGGTCTTCGAGCAATTTCAGAGCTTTGCGAACAACTTCAAAATCATTGAAGGCATCTGCTGTAGATTCTTCAAAATCCATAGCAGTTTTTACATCTTTGAACTGTTGAACAACAAATGCGGTAGCTCCTGCATTTAGCGCTGCACTCCAGAATCCTCCGAGCTGACCGCCCGATGTCTCAGCGGCATTTCCAAGCCCCTCTAAAGCTCCTGTTGCCTGTTCCGTTCCTTTTCCAATTACCTCTGATAGTTTATTGGCGATCAATTCTGCATTTTTGCTTTCGGCAATCTTCGTTCCAATATGCCCGATTAATAATGATACAAGTGTGCTGATTCCTGTAATATTAGCAATTTTTACAGCAAGAAATGCTTTTCCAAGAAATGAAGCAATTTTTCCAGCGGTTCCACTTGTTTCAAGTCCATCAAACAAATCCTTCAAGGCTTTAACAATTGCTGTAGTGACTTGTTTTAAATGGCCAAGCCAATCAATCTTAGAAAGAAACGTTCCAATTCCTTTTCCAACAGCTTCCCAGTCTGTTGTTTCTACAAAATCTACAATTGCATCACACAGATTATCAAGAAAAACCTCTAATTTTTCTCCATTACCTTTCCAGTCAAAAGTTGATATAAACTCATTGATTCCACCGGCAATATTATTAACCATCTGTGTCCAATCAAAAGTAGTTGCGAAATTATAAAGAGTAGTAAATGCTCCATTCATAACAGTGGCTAATGAATTTCCAATTTCAGAAAAAGAAATGGTAGAAAATACTCCATTTAATGCAGTAGCAACTGCTTTTCCTATGCTTGCATAAGGTAGATTTTTCACGAATCCGCTAAATATTCTCCACGAAATCATGAATTTATTTCCGATCAACTGCCCAAGTGATTTCCAATCAACCTCTTTAACGATTCCCTTAATTCCTTTTGCAAATTTCTTTCCAAGTTTATACCAGTCAATTCCTGTGATTGCCAAATTCAAAGCTTTCACAATGGTGTTTATACCGGTTCCAACAGTCTGTCCTATTAATTCCCAGTTGATATTATCAACTAAGCTATTAAAGGTTGTTGTGAATCCGGTTATAAAAGGCTCTATCTTCGGACCTACATTATCCCAACTGATTACCTCATAAACCCTTTCAAGCCCTGTGTTGATACCATCAGCCATGTAGGAACCAAGTCCCTCCCAATCTTGGCTTTGGATATATCCTTTTATCTTATCTGCAATATCTTTGATAGAGCTTTCAATCGGAACAGTTTCAAACATCTCACTTGCGGAAGGAGCAGTATAGCCACCACCGCCAGAACCTGCTCCACTGTCGGTTTTTCCATCGTCATACCGCTTAATTTCATCTAATGAAGAGAGATATCCTTTTGTTGCTTTTTTGGCTTTATTTGCGTTTTTAGAGCTTTTGTCCAGACTGGCCGCATAATTCTCTTGCACTCCTATTGCTTTGGTAAATGTATCTTTTCCCGTCAAGGCTGCAACCAACATGCCTACACGCGTTACAGCTTCGGATATGAGATTTATAAACCTAATAAGAATCGGTGCAACTGTTGTCAATATTGGCGCGAATGCTGTTGCAAAACTGTTTTTTAATCGTGTCAGTGCGGAAGTCAGCGAGGAAATGCTGTTGTTTACCTGTCCAGTCCGTGTCGCTAAATCATACTTGGCAAGATTCTGAAATCCGGCTATAATCGCATTACGTAATTTGTTGAACAGAACAAACAATGAACGAATTCCAAACGCATATTTCAATAAATTTTTTAACGACAGTGTGCTTTTATTTGCTGATTTATGAATTCCAAATATACCACTGGAAATTCTCTGCAAGCCGCCTATGATTGCGCTTGATGTAAGTTTTAAAAGCTTAGATACCAGTCCATCAATAGTCTTTCCTATGCTTTTGATTTTGCTTTTTAATCCGGAAATTCCGGCATTCATCAGTTTTTTTGAGAGACTGTCAACCTTTTGACCGAGCCTGCTCACGGAATCCGCTGCGCTGTCTATTTCCGGCGAAAGAGTTGTTTTCTTATATTCCTGTGCCTGCTTATTGAGTTCATTTAGCTTAATAGCGGCTTCGTCATACTCATCATCTCCCCACCATTTCCCGGATTTTTCAAGAGACTTCAATTCAGCTTTTAACTTTCTGATAGAATCATACAGCTCATTCGCCTTTTCTTTTTCGCCATTAAACGCGTCAGCCGCTTCTTGTGCTGATTCCCTAGCGGCTTTAGCATTTTCGGCGAGTTCCCGTCTTTGTTCTTCTGAAATCTCGCTTGTATCTCCAATTAAATCACTATTATCATTCCAACGATGAATTGTAAGCCCAGACACATCACTTGGATCAAATTTACTAACAGCTTTTACCGCACGTTTCCCGGCTTCCGCAGTGGCTTCAAGGTTATCAGTTAGATTAGATACCGCGTTGCTCGCTGTATTCGAGCCACCGGTTAAGCTACTTACGATTTTATTTATACTGGAAGAGATATTTTGCATATACCCCAAAATACTTTCCAGGGATTTCACTATATCATCAGCGCCTTTTTCGGCGCCGCTTGTGTCTATTTTGGTATCAATTACTACACTTCCGTCAGCCATGCAAAATCACCTCCTACAGCCATTTTTCAAGATTTTCCATTTCAATTTTTTGTTCTTCACTGATCTTCTTTTTTAGATCAATAATATCTTTGTTTTGGTTGTAAAAATCATTTTCCCACTTTTCCAACTTCTGATGTTTCAGCTTTTTTTGCCTAATATGCACCACCTGCGCAAAAAGGCATTCGCCAATTTCCATATAGGCCCCTAGAAAAGTCCACCAATGTAAATACGGAAGTGCCCGGATCTCGGTCCCCTGCACTCTGTTTATTGCCGGAATGATGATCTGTGCGTCCTGCTGCCAGTCCATTGTGTGTGGCTTACGTTTTCCATCGTCTTCCATGCCACAATCAATAAAATCAATTACAGCCTTACATGCTTCATCCCATTTATCCGGCGGCAGATCATCATAGTTCTCCACTATAATCTTCAATATGGTATCCATCCTCACAAATGACTTTTCCTGTTCGGAAGAATCCGGCAAAAACAAATCCGGATCGTTAATGGCCGTTAATACGTCCAATACGACCCGGAAATCCGTTCTTATTGCATATGTGGTTCCATCAACATCAATTGAGGTTGGAAGCTCCCACGGGTTCATTATTTATGGTACTTCGCCGTATATTTGTTCTGACGGCTCTGTACCCTTTTAACTCGTGTATCGAACTCCGCTTCCACGATATCACCAAGCTTCTCCATGATTTCCTCGATGTAAAACTTGCCGCTCTCCAATGGAGTAAATGGATTCATGACTGAGAAAATCGGGGCTGCAATATCACAATTAAACAGTTCGTTCAGTTCATCTCTCAACTCGTCGCATTTATCAAAAAATACATCCGCGTTCTTTTCATCCTGTCCGATATTTGCGAACATTTTATTGAGAAAATCAACTGTCTTATTGTATCTTCTGGCGATATCCAAATCCGGATTAAAGCGTATTGTGAAAAGAATGTTTCCGTCAGCGTCCAAAAACTCATATTCAGCCGCATTGACATTGGTTTTGATTTGTTTTGCTGCCATTTCCATATCCTCCTAAATTCGATTAAAGCGCGCTATCGCTTACTGTAAAGGTTTTCTTTGATACATCCCAGGTTCCTTTTACTCGATTTCCGGCTTTATAAATTGTAAATGGTGTCTGGATTCCAGAAGTATCGCCGCCGACACTGTTCGGAATAACAAATACATCCTCGCGATAAGCCCATACAACTGTTGGCGCTGCATCACTGTCTCCTGGCTTCAGAAGCACATCAACCATTGTGGTTTTACATTTGTCTCCGGTTGCCCTTGTGTTTGCCAGCTCCATGATTTTGTTGGAAAGTGCATCGTCATAATCCTCGTAATAATACGGATCAACGTCTGCTTGCACCTCATAACCGGAATGCTGAACGGACTGTTCTCCCCAAATGTTTTTAGTAACTTCAACGTCCGGGTTCAGTTCCTCGTTGTACTCTTCGAGGTTTTTACCGATTTTTACATATGTAGGAGTTAAACTCCCAAAAGAAGAGTCAAGATAATGTGCAAGATATTTTCTTTCAATCATAAAAAAAGTCCTTTCTGCCTATAACTCTTAAAAGGCTGTGTAGGTTAGCGACTATCTCCGATTGATAGCCGGTTAGTTATTATATTTAATTGGTGTAATCACCATTTTTCCCAGTCATATTCGTATTTTACCGTGATTGGAAGTAACCAGTCCTGTACGCCGTTCTCCTGCGGCTCTGTGCCGTAGGAATTATCGCGAATGATGCGTTTTATCACTCGCCCTCTGGAAAGCTCTGGAAAAGCGGATAAGCGCGTCTCAGTGCCATCTACTGTGACTGGTTCCCGGCAAATCCACTTGCCAAGGTTGTCCAGAAACTTCTGAACAGATAGCTTCTGGCGCTCCTTTTCGGAAGCTGTGCGATATACCACGATAAACGGATACTGGCACACCTGGTGCATCGTTCCGCATACATCTTCTTTTTCTGAATAGATTAATGCTCCGGTATCCGCAAAGAACGAGATACCGCTATCAGTTCCCAGTTCCTCATATTTGATTGTTTCGTTTTCATACAGTCCAGGATACTGATTCAGTAAAGCTTTCATGGCTTCTGTCAGAATCTCATATCCCTCTGCGTCCTTGCCGATCGGTTTATCCGCCATATTACATCCTACTTTCCTAATATTTCAAAATGTGGTATCAGTGTATATGGTCCGCCCGCACTGGTGACTTTAAAGACATTGTCCTTGTTCTGGTTCATGTATTGATAAAATCCATTTCTGTAATCACCATCAGTTACTATTCCACCAGTCCACTCGCCCTCCCAGAAGAACGATTCATCTGAGAATGTGATAGTATCTTCCAGAGCGTTGTTAATCTGCTGTTTCCACTCTTTAGACGGCACCCATGGAAGAATCTTTCCGTCTTTATCAGTAATGGTTATATCGCCATTCTGGACAGTATATCGGATGTGTAACTGTGCGTTGTCTGTTACGTCTGGTCCGTACTTTTTAAGGATTGCTCCTTTATCGGTAACGAGATCGACACCGGATAGTACATGAGGATACCAGTACGCATCTCTTGTTGTCGGACTCTCATAATAATTGAAAATCGTCAAAGTTTTTTCGTACATGATACCCTCTCATTAATTATTCTTTCTGCACTGTTTGCTTGATAATCTGATTCACACCAGTGGCCGACAATCCATTAAACATACCGACTGCAACCGCCGTGATATAATCCGTTGCCGGGAAATCCGGGATAATTCCCATTCCGACTGCTCCGAGAATCCCGCCAGTAACCGCCATGATTACTGGAATCCATTCATCAGAGATTCTTTTTGATGCCTTACAGCCCATTCCTACAATGTAGCAGATCATAACGATTGCTACGCATGAGCCTAATGTTGAAATGTCCATTCTTTTCACCTCACATCTGGAATACCAAACTGTTTGTATGTACCTGTAAATGAAAACTGTTTTCCACATTTACAGCAAGTTTCCGTAATGGTACAAGTCTTTTCTTTGTCATTGCATTTTGATTCAGCAGGACTTTTGAATTTATGCCCGCCAGTTAAAAAACACATTACTTTATTCATACTAATTACACTCCTGCATACAAAACTGGTATCCCATCATCCGTCCTCACTCCCATCAGAAGCGGCAACGCTGCCTTTAAGAGCAAGTCGTTCGTTTTCTGTACATCTCCGGCGGCGGCATACACCGCACTCCATTCCTTTGCACTCGCTCCAATCTGCTGAGGTGTTGCGTAAGAGATGGATTCACTGCCAGAAGATACAGATGTTACAATGCCTGTCGTGCTACCACCGGACCCGATTGTGGTTGACGTACCACTCACAGCGGCATTGGTAGCGTTCTTTTCAGCAAGCTCAATCTGATACATTAATTCAGCCAGTGAGCAGACCGCCTTTTTGATGCGCTTCTGTGAGCGTTCATTTTTTGGCAGTCCGTCCACCAACCTGTCAAATGTCATTGTGTCCACAAAACCACTGGCTCTTTCTGCTAATCGTGGAAATTCGGTTTCTGGCACAACTGAACCGAAATATGAAGTTGTGTAAAATTCATAATCTGCATAAGCCATGCCAGTTACCTCCTACTTGATCATCATTTTGCTGTTACAGTCGCGTGTCCGGCGCTCAGTGCCTTATATGTGCTGTCGCACTCAACCACTGTGATTACCTGTCCTGTTGTTGCTGTAATGTCGGATTCTCCATCCCATGCGCTCCAGTTCTTCACGTTCTGTCCATAGTCTACGGTAGTCTCAGAAGATGCGACTTTGTACTTGTACACATTTCCTGCGCTTGCTTTTGTCGGAGTGACAGTCACTTTTGTATCTCCGCTTTTACTTCCTGCTGCGGAGTTTACAGTGAGAGTTCCAAGTGTCTGAGTTGTGTTGATAGTTCCGACAGCAACAGCGTCAATATATTCTGCAAAGAGGGTAAGTCCCATGATCGCGAATGATTCAGACACTGCTGTGTGGTAGTTGCCCTGTGTATGGAATCCGATCAGATTTGTTTCACCGGATACAGTATATACAAGACCCGCTCTTGCAAAATCAGATTCGTTCGGGTCAACATAGTACAGAACGATATTTTCAACAGGTGTAGCGATTACTGTTCCTCGCGGAATTTCACTGTCAGACAGTAAGAAAATCGTATTGAATCCCAGGAAGTCTTTCACATACTGGAAGCCGAACTGGTTCTGAATAGAAATCTCAGCTGCTCCGATATACTCGTACACGTCCAGAATATTTACAAACCCAACAACGCCAGTTACATTTCTGTGCATTTGTTTGAATTTGTTTTCTACACGACCTTTAGCCATTGCCAGAGCCATCTGGAAAGTGGTTTCCGTGAATGAGAGAGTACCTGTTTTCAGATAGTTGTAAAATCTTTCAGTAACATTGGTCTGAAGCTGGAAGAGGAATTCATCATCGGTCATCTGAACAGCGTTCTCGTAACCGTGATCCTTGATTGCTTCGATAGATACAGCCTTTGCGTATTTCTCAATAGTCATTTCTGCATAAGGCTTTTCTTTTACAGTGAATTTGCTGTAAGGGATTTCTTCACCCTCTTTAACATTTCCATCCTGCAATGTGCCTTCTGCGTATTTAGATTTCAGTACAGCACCCGGCTGTTTTTTGATTGGACGCATGATACCAAGAATCTCACGCAAGTGTTCCCAGTTTCTTTCAAATCTGGTGACGAAGTCAATCTCACGTGCTGTGACCTGAATATCATTACTCATAATAAGATTAGCTTTTGCTGCCATATAAAAAATCCTTTCTACCCATAACTATTAAGGTATTGGGTTAGCGGCTATACTCTGGTGTATAGTCGGTGTAAAAATCACTGGAATAACTGGATATTCTGAGCAATTGCAGCCTGTCTCTCGGACGGGTCTTTGATCGCTTCGATATCTTTTTTGGTCATACTTCCCGGTGTCTGCTGCTGTCCAACGTGAGTGGTAAATCTTGCCTGGCTCTGCTGAGCCTGCTGCTGAGATTCGTCCACAAAAGCGGATGCATCAGACTGTTTCATCTGCTCAATCAGATCATTTAATCCGAGAATTTTGCCGTCTTTCAGCTTTAATCCTGCTTCTTTGATGTCTGCCATGACTGATTTCTTTGCCGCTTCACTGGAAAACTTAACATCATCGAGTGCCGCTTTCAGAGCATCTGAGAAATCACGGTCGTAGATTTTTGCATTGAATTCTTTCTCTGCATCTGCCGCTTTCTGTTTCCAGGTCTCTAACTCGGTCTTAACATTCGCCGGGTCGATACCGTCAAAACCTTTTAAGGTTTCTTCTGCTGTCTCAGCACGTTCTTTCCAGTTATCACGTTCTCCCTCGACTTTCGACAGGGTTTTTGCAACTTCCTTAGCATTCTTATAATGCTCAGAGAGTGCCTTTTTAACATCTGCCTGCTTATCCTCCGGGATTTCAATTCCAAATGATTTTAATGTGTCAATAAGTTTCTGCATAATATCCTCCTGGTCGTGTTTATTGACCTGCCGCCGCAGGTAAATGGATTAAGCCAGTTAGACCACTGGCAAGGTAATTGGAAAGGCAGGGCTCGAACCTGCGGTGTCAAGGACTATGCGTCCTCCGCTCTTCCAACTGAGCTACATTCCATTAACCCGGATTCCCGGGTTAGCAAGGTATTTATCGTGTTATGCCTGCCACTATCCGACTTTCATGGAAATGTTGATTCATTTATAAGGAGGTGTTACCAGTCAGTCAAGCCGACTAATGAATATGCCGGAAATTGCATCCGCTTTTCAACCTCCAGATTCCGCTCAAATCTGTTTCTATTAAGGACATATTCACAAAGAAAGGAGGACATGAAACGAAAAAGAAAGCAAAAACTTCTAATCAGCAAGCCCTACAAGGTTCACCATGCCTTGCAAGATTATAGTATCACATTTTTTTTAAAAAGTTGTCCCCACATTTGCAAGAGTCAAAGCATACTTCTCAGTTTTTCAACGTATCTTTTAACAAGATCACGTTCTTCCCGGCACTCTGCATCCTTGGACATATCACTCATTTCTGTTGTAAGTTCGTCCAGATGTTCTTCCAATGCGGCGAGCATCTTTCTTTTGCAGTCTTCAGACTTGCCGGAACGATAGCTCTGTTTCTGCGTCATGTAATCGTCATAAGCATCTCGCCCATCAGAGCGGCTGTAATGCCCTCTGACATAATGTTCACCCCTTCTGGCATAAGAATTACCCCTGTCGTAATCCGGCATCATTCTGCCATCATTTGCGCTGTATCTCCCCATGCTGTCGCGCTTTCTTCCACGTTCGCTGTAATCGTCATTGTAGCCACCACGCATCTCATCAAGGACAGTATTGTAATATTCCACTTTCTTGTCCCAGTACTGCGTATTCTTGATATCTTTATACATATCAATCAGCTTGTATGTCATTTCCAGATTTCCGGTGGTTAGTCCATTGTCAGCGATTTTGGAAAGTTCATCTTCGATTCTTGTGCATAAGTCTTTAATATCTCTCATAATCACACCTCCTACGCTTCTCTGGTCACAACAATGTTTGCATTTGCAACAGAAACAGCCTGATCGCTTGTATTCTCTACTGCGATATTAACGCAACATCCGCGAGGTACATCCACATAAATGCCCGTGGACACATTGTTGTACTGGTCTACTGCTGCCGGTGTGGAAATCATCTGGGAGGATAGTACTGGCTCGCCAGAGATTGCAATAGCCAGAGAAATAGCTCCGACAGTACCGCCTGTTGGAATTGCGATATTACCAGAAAAATCCACGAAAAATCTCGCTTTGCACTGGTTAGTCAGTCCTCTCAGGGTGATGATTCCGCTTCCCTCTCTGTGCTGAATACAGTTAGAACCTTTGACTGCTGTGTTTGAAAATACTACGTTTCCATTTGCTGCTACAGTCTGAGCAGCTATACTTGTAAATTCTGCCATAAAAATACTCCTTTCATATCACAAAAGGACAGGTTTTTGGCCTGCCCATCTGTGTAATACGGCATAAGCCGACATAATCATAAAGATTAAGATACTATTATTTACTTTTTAAATATTCCGGTATGCTCATTCTTGGAAGCTGATGTTTCCCTACGGACTCTTTTCCGAAAAGGCATTCTTCCGGTGTCCATCCCGCTCGATACCTATAACTAAGAACTTCTTTTCCAACACCAAGTTCTTTTGACCACTGCGACAATGTTTGCTTTTTTCCACCATATTCAATAAATGAATTATTACGCTTATTGTTCGCCTGTTCTTCCATCGGTATCCATTTACAATTTGATGGTTCATAATTCCCATTTACGTCTATTCTTTCAAGTGTAAGTCCCTCGGAATATCCGTTTAAATACGCCCATTCTCTAAAGCTCCAAAAATCAAGCCATTCATCACACATTTTTATTCCTCTTCCGCCATAATTTTTATAGCTGGGAGTATTTTTATTGTAACATCTTGATTTTATGGAACTCCACTTTTTATAAAACTTTCCTGTAGACTCTCCATGACAAGACCTTGTTTTTTTTGCATAATAGCTTCTAAGACATCCACAAGAAGTACTTGTACCTCTTTCAAGATTATATTGATAGCATTCAACATATTTTCCACATTCGCAGCGGCAAAGCCATAATGTGTTTCTATTTTTTTTGCCTACTATTTTTACAACCTTTAAATTTCCAAATACCATACCTGTTAAGTCTTTGGCTTTGTGCCTACAGCCGCAACTCGTTATATGTCCGTTTCTTAAACCTTTTCCGCTTTTTACTACGATTTTCCCACAATCACACTTACATTTCCAAGAATGATAACCTTTTTCACTCTTTCCTGCGTATTCCAACACTGTAAGCATGCCAAATTTTTCACCAGATAAATCTTTTATTGCCATGTACCTAACCTCCTTCTTTTTTTATATTATATCAGAAATTAGGTACATAAACAATTCTAATTTTTCTGTCAAAAAAAATTAACAATTACAATTTCCATTGCATCCGCATCCAGAATATGGATATGGAGCCGGGACTACGTAGGATGGCACAGGCATAGGATTTATCCTACGAATCAGTTCTGCTGTCTGCGCTTCCTGGTTTGCCGCAATGTAAGCATTCTGTGCGGACTGAGAAGCCGCCAGTTTAAGTGCCTGATTCTCTGCTCTAAGGTCTGCTGTCTCTTTCTGGCAAAGATAATCAAGAATGGCACGGGTGTTGCTGTTCTGATTGTCCAGAATATCTCTGGTGTTGTTGTTCATTGAGTTCTGGATTGCACAAGTACTGGTAGCCATATCATATCTGATCTGAGCCTGTCCCTCCCTGTTGTCGCAGCAACACTGAGCTAGCTGTGCCTGCAAAGCATTTGTGTTCTGCATATTTGCTACAGTGTCAGCGTTAATAGCCTGCTGGATACCGAAGCCAGTCTGCATGATGTTGGTGTTGATTCCGTTAAATCCGGTAAGCATACCATTATTCATGGCATAGAAGCCATCACAGAGACCATTGTTGATTCCGTCAAGTTTGCTAATCACAGCGGAATTATCAAATCCTCTCTGAATATCTGCCTGAGTAGCTGCTGTGGCTGTATATCCGCCGCCGTTGCCGTTATTGCCCCAGCCGTTGTTTCCCCATCCGAAGAAAGCAAAAATGAATAAAACAATAATCCACCAGCTGCCATCTCCGCCAAACATGCCGTCATTATTTCTACCATTTCCAGTAGCAGCGGCAATATCTGCTAAGCTATAATTTCCATCCATAGTTATAATCTCCTTTATTGTGTATTTACATCAATCTGGCCAGATTGTAATGTACTATTTCATTCCTTTCAACATGTGTTGGAATTGTCCTGCCATCTGTTGGACCTGATTAAGTTGCTGCTGAGAAATCCGTCCAGACTGCAGCATCTTCTCAACTTCTGCTTTCGGGTCCCCCTTAAAATTCTGCCTAAACTGCATAAACTGCTGTATCATCTGCATTGGTCCGTTTCCCTGCGGCATCCCGCCGCCAAGTACGTTAAATAATGGATTACTCATCTGCATTTCCTCCCTTGATTGCTGATTCCTGTGCGGTATTAGCCCTAACAGGTTCAGAAAATGAATTTAATCGGTTTATGATAGCTTCGTATTTGCCTTTCAAATCATCGTATTCCTGTCGAGTAACATATTTACTGTCCATGTTATGAACAGGCTGTTTAGGCGGCATCTGAGAGCCTATCTCGTGGTATTCAAATGTCCGCAGTGGCTGTGGCATACCAGAAACGTCTGTGGATTTTATGTAGAACTTTTCGCTCTCACTGTCCATCAGTAAAACGCTTGTCCCGGGTGCTACCAGATAGGATTTTGCGCCGACTTCACCAGATACCCACAGAATTCCATTATTGTTCTGCTGCTGTTGTACTGGTTGAGCCGGCATCTGGACAGGCTGTTGCTGGAACTGGTTCATCTGCCCAGGAACGCCAAAACTATATTGATAAGGATTGTTATATAATGCCATCTTATACACCGCCTTTCTGATTATATTTTTGCATAAAAAAAGAACCGGAAACAGGTCGTTTCTGGCTCTAATTAGTATCTAAAAAGTATCAGCACACTTTGATTATTTTATTGTTTACTCGGCGGCTTAATCGTTTCGCCGTAGATATGCTCACGTTCATCTATTCAGCACAGTATTCAAGCGTGTATTCTTTACATCTCAACCGGAACAATCTTTCTTCATCCGGTGTAAAATTACACTCTATCAAGAACCTGTCTATATCTTTCTTTGTGAACACATATAATTTCATGAGCATACCTCTTATTAATGCAATTAACGCTGATTCTGTGCAAGATAATTTGTAAGCTTCTGTTTTGTTTTTTTTAATTCCTCGACGTTGTCCCCGTTGATCTGACTGTCTAGCATGGTTGACAAGACCTCCAGGATAAGGGAATCTCTCTCAGCTATTCTCTTTAACGCTTCAAAATCTCTTTTATCATGGTCTTCCAGGATTTCCACTCGCTTATTAAGCCTGAATGCCGGAGCAATCCATTTAAAAATAACAGCTGCTGCCCCTCCAACAATTGATACCCCTCCACAAATTGAAAGAAAAAATTGGATAAATTCCTGTATGCTCATTTTTATAAGCTCCTTTCCCAGTAATATACCGGGACTTCATTGCCGGAATCCCATGTATCATAATATTTGCCGTCTTGTACCGTCACCACATGGCCATCTATGCAGAGAATGTACGTGCCGGTCGGATGATCTGCGCAGAAGTCATTTACTGTATAAATATACCTCTCCGACTGCTCCACTAGCTTTCTATGGAATCCTTGCTTTGCCAGGTATGAACCCCATACGTAATTTGCGCTTGGCATATCGGATAAGGCACACGCCTGTACCATCAATCCGGTAAACACCGTTTCCCAGTCAAGGTCTAAAGCCTTACATATCGCCCGGACAGCACAGTCGCCTACACGCTGTCCTCTTACCGGATTTGGATTGAAACGCACCCATCTGTCCATAGTTTACCTCACTTTGCTCTCATAAATCTTTTTGCTCCTGCATTTGCCCTGGACTGCTGCTTATATCCAAAGTCTGCTACCTTGTTGCGGTAATATTGTGCTGCGAGATTGTTATCCTGGCAGAATTTATTATACTCCTTATTCTGTTCAGTCAGTTTAAAAGCCATTCGATCATATTCCGATCTTAGTTTTTCTTTTTCAGATTCTGGTACATCGTCTGAGTTGATTTCTTCGTTTTTCATTATCAGCCGGCGTTTAGTCGCTCTGATTGAACGCTCCATTGCTCGCTGCTTCTGTGTATCTTCATAGATCTTTTTATTCTCTTCAGAATCAATCTTGTGTTCATCCGCCCAGGGATTCCGTAAGCCTTTCGCCCATGGCTGGTGACTGTGGCGGCAATTATAAGAATGCAATCCTCCCGGAATAATAACAGTTCCCTGTCCTGTCTTCGGGTCAATGTCGTACCCTGTATGCTCTGCCAAGTTCGGATAACCTGGTTCTGATCCTCTTAGACGATATGCTTTACCTTGCCATCCGGCATGGTTGGAAATTTCGTCCTTGCCGGTTCTCGCGCCTAAATGAGCCGATACGAGGACGTAATTGGTCTTTGCCTGGACAATGTATTGGTTCGTCACCTGCGCCGCTGTCTGGTTCATACTTGTGACTACGCAGCACCTCACAGCTGCTTCAAGGGTTCTTTTTGCACCGCTTGTTGGATAATCCACCATGATTCCTTTTTGTGCATAATTGTCCAACACATCACAAATTGCAGTGGTGTATGATTGCACACCGGAAGCAACACGGATTTCAGCTTTATCCAGCAGATTAATTAGATCACGTTGAGATTGATTTATGGTTGTCCTGCTCAGGTTTCTAAGCTCTCCCAATGTCTTTTTAAACTCTGCATCCATCACCGCTATCACTTCTGGATTCTCCAATGGTGGACTTATATTCTCATCAATCCCTAAAAGGATATCTTTATCATTGTCCCAGGAAGTCATCACGGCATTTCGCAGAATCCGTCTAAGCTCTGGCTGTGTCATTTTTGTAAGCTTCTGCAGTTTCTGTTCAATGGCAACTCTGCTTTCTCCCATTTGCGTGAGCTTCCAAATGAGCCGATCAGCTGTGGCGGTCATACCGCCAGTCTGGAGAATACGCCTGGAAATGTCCGTCATTATAAAATCTTCTAGTTCTTGATAAATTGCAAGGATCTTTTTTTCTTTTCCGTGGAAATACTCTGGAGGAAGCATTATTTACCACCTGCCGTTTCTTTTACAAGCCTCACCCAATCAGATAGATGTTCCTGCTTAGCACGCTCAAACCAATGGTCAGACGTCCCTGGTGTATGATATTGTAATCTTCTTCCTGTGGGTGATTTTTTAGGTGGAGATGTCCATCCGATAATATTGCCTTGTGCATCCTTGAGCGGAATATTCGGACCATATACCTCGCCCGTGTACAGATAATGAGCGTAAGGAGTATCATATTCAATCTCTCCGCCATCAATTCCCTGCGGATATCTTACGCTACTTCTCAATGCTCCTTGCTGAAAAGGTACATAAGGCTCGCAGTCCGCTACAATCTGCATATTCAGTTTCGTTTGTGCTTCTTTCAAATTAGCATCAATTCTCTTTGTATCGAATTTGATATGTACATTTCCAACATGATTATTGATCTTCATAGGCTATTCCCCGAATAATCCACTTGCTTTGTTTTCCGCATTTAAATCCCTCTTTTTTTTATTCATCATCAAATAATCCTTTTTCTTGTGTACTTTCTGCTTCTTTTTGCATTGCCACAGCTTCTTCTTTCGTCATTCCTTCAAATTTCACGAAATACATCCATGCCGGAACCTTTCCAGTGGTCACATACTGCCACCATCTCGCACGGTCGTTTTCTCTGACATAGAGGATGTCTCCAAAATCATAATTGACTTCATAAGCTCCGACAGGTGCAAGTCCGTACAGATCAGCATAAACGTTCAATGCGTAAATAACTTCGTTCAGACAGGATTCCAGTTTATCCCTTACATCCTTAATGAACTGCACTGTCCTCTGCTGTTCTGCTTCTACTCCTGTAGCTGTCTGAATGCCGCTGGATTCGTTAAATACAAAGTACCCGTTGGAGAATCCAATCTTGTACCCTAACTGGCTTAAAATGGCGTTTATGCCACTTATACGGGTATCTGTGTTGAGAACCGGATTGATTTCTTGATAGAACTCTTTCTCGTCCTGTCCGAATACGTTCTTGACAAAGTGTGGTAAGTTCATTTCATTCCGTCTGTTCTCCATGCCCTGTGGTGACATGGCTGATACAGGCGTACCGCTTGGCATCAGCAGTCTATCATCTGCCAGAACTATCTTCTGAGAATCAAAAATTTCTCCGGCGTTTCTGCTGTATGCAATGTCGAGGTCTTTCAGCTCTTCAATAGCTTCTGCGAATATCGGTAATCCAAGTGGTGTACTAATGTCCACATTGTTCGCCTGTGGTGTCCGCAGCACTCCGTATAGAGGTCCGTCCAACTTCTCGCCGTTTGCCTTGAGTATCGGCGGCGTATCTGCCATTAGGTCAGCCCATTTGGTCTGTTTAAGGTCAATCTTATCACCGATTGACTGAGGGGATTTTGATACATAGGCTCTGTTAGAAACATAGTACGGATAAGTTGTCACTCCGTCCACGGTGGTTTCAACAAATCTATGATATTCAAGCCTTGTATAGTATTTCCGTCCAACAGTGTAAGAATCTTTAAATATGATTCCCTTAATCTCCTGATTGTCGTAGTCCACTATCATCACATCTGCCGGAGTAAATACGTCAAGGCTTTCGCCGTTTGGCTTAATGAATACCGTTCCATAAGCGCATCCATATTCTACCCAGTGCCGGATCTGGAAATACACTTTATCAATCTGTTCCTGAAGCCATGCTGCTCTTGCGGAACCGCCTATCTGAATGCCGATCGCCAGTGTTGCAAGTCTGGCAGTCTCAGAACACACAGATTTAGCAAAATTAATCGTCTTGATGTTATTCTTGTCATCTAACCATTCCGGTACTCCCCTGTAAATGTTCGCACACCGATTGATTAGCACTTCCATCTCTGGGAATTCTGCCGCCTGGATATTAAAATCCTCTTCGGCTTGTTTTTTGAAAATCATGTTAAACCACCTTTTTAGTGTTGTTATAAGTCCCATTTAGTCACCTGCTGCTATCTTCTTTCCGCACATCGGACAATAATTAAGGTCAAACGGTCTGGAAGTAATGCTTCCTTTTCGGTCTTTCATGTACATGTACAACATGCAGCCGTATATATATTTGTTCTTCTTGCGTTCTGGATTATCATGGCATTCTTTCCAAGAAGCTAATTCGTCACAAAATTTACACATTATGCACTATGTCCTCTTCTCATCGACAATGGACTTGTGGCGTATCTAAGGGCGTCTATATAATGATCGTTGCCATCTGGATAATCTGCAATCACTTCTCCATTGCTATCTACTTCATGTTCATAATTGATAATTTCCTTGTATGCTCTAGGCGTTCGTGCCGGATCAATGACTAATGTTCGGCACTGTAACCACTCAAAAGTATATTTACGGCTTCCCGGTGTAACAATGGCCCTACGTGCTGGAAGCCCTGCATCTCTGAAGTCAATAATGCTTTCTTCTTCATCAACTCCGCAAGAGATTGAATAATCATCATATCCTTTTTTCTTTATCTGGTTAGCCATTTCCTTGTTTCTTATCTTGCAACCTCCAAGCTCGTCTAATAAAAAAACCTTTTCCTGGTTAGGAATATAAGCTACACGGAGAAATGCTTTAGGATCTGGATACCACCCCCAGTCCTGTCCCTGATAGATACTTTGAAAGCTCTGAATCTCTTCATCTGTAATTTCTCTAATTTCTAACAGTTCGAAAATATTTGTGCCAAGTCCAACAGGAAGGCCAAGATATTCATGGTCGTAAGCTCTCCGATTTGTCTTCTTCAGATGCTCTGCATCATCAATAAATTGCTGGCCAAGCCATTCAACAGGAACTGATCTATAATCACTCTTATGCCTGTAGCTGTCAGCTCTCGGCTCTTCTACGTACACGTTCGCCCAGTTGCTCCGGCTGATCGGTGGATTAAATGTCTTAAATACTTCAAATTTGCTTCCACCACGAAGTACAGACTGTTGAACTGTACGGATTTCTTCAATTCCGGCAAACTCATCAAGCTCTTCAAACCAAAGGTACTTGAAATATCCTTTTTTTACTTTTATGGACTTTGTTTTCTTAGCTTTATCCAGTCCTCTGAATATGATCTTTTGTCCTGTTGGCTTATACACATATTGCATAGGACTTAAACTGTCAGCCCATAAATCACTTGCTCCAAGCGCATCAATTCCCCATGCGATCTGTTCATACACAGATTCTCTGAGCGTATTACCGACTTTCCGAAAGATTACAGCATTTGACATTAAGCCGTTCTCCGCATCCTGCATCATCTGAAACGGAATCATGCCGCCTACAAAAGATGATTTTGTGGATCCACGTCCACCGTACAGATCATAGTAAGTGTGTTTACCATCTAAAATATCCCAAAACACATTGTAAAATGCCGGTGCCACAATCTCATTCAGTTTGATAGCGTTACTTTCCATCCTGTTTCTCCAGTCTTGGAATATTATTTACAATCGTAATCTTTCCATCTCCAGAATCATCATTTTTCTTGTCAGCGTCCCATCCCTTAAAATTGTTCCTTAAGCTGAATTGAGCACCATTGGAACCATCACGATCAAACAGTCGTTCTTCTGCATACTGTTCTACTCTGGCTTTCGCGCGCGTAATCGTGTCAACAAACTCTGGTTTTGCTTGATAGTTTAAAAGAGCCTGTCTGCTTGTAAATCCAAGGGCCAGAGCAAGTCCTGTAACGGTCGGAGGGTGAACGTCTACAAAAACGGGAGACCCAAATTTATTAAATACCTGCTTGCCTTTGCTATCAGTCAAAGGATGTCCTTTACAATCTTCAAAATATTTTTCGATTTTTTTTTCAATTTCATCCACCGTTTTATACATGGGTGGTTTTCCCATTGGCATTCCCACGTTCTCACCTCCAAACAAAAAACTGCCACATATGGCATATAGTCATAGATATATACTATATTACCATACATGGCAGAAAAATTTGTCCCCACATTTTAATATTAATTGTAGTATTATATTTCTCTTAGTTTTCTTAAAGTATCGTAAAACATAGCCATTGCCTTGCGCTTGTATGCATAGAAATCGTCTCGCTTTGCCGGTATGTATTTCGTTTTCATGATACGGTCATAGGATTTGTTTGTTACAATAGATTCGTACACCAAAAGCTCAATCCCTGGAGGACAAGAACTTATGCAGCAGTGTAAAATATCATGTCTCTGCTCTGGTGTAGCTTTCTGGCATATATCCTTTAAACGATTAATGTCTTCTGGATATACGCCAAAATCAACAAGTGATTTTTGCCTGGTTTGCATATCATCACCGCCTTTTTATTTCTATTTACGCTTGCCACCAAAATGTGCAACTAAGAAAATAGTGCCAAATGATCCGAATATTATTCCAAATGTAAATGCTATTAAACTATCAATCATTTATATCACCTCTTTTCCAGTCAAGCCGCTGTCCGCACTTATCACAATAATAATTCGATTTATACAAATTTTCCTCTCCGCATATCAAACATGTTCCTCTGATACTGTAATATCTACCAGAAAAATCCCTGATAATTTTAGTATCTTTCGGCTTCATCGGAATCTGCTTTTTCAATGCTTTAATGGCTTCCATTCTAACTTCATAAGTACAGTTACCACCATAGGCTGTGTCATCATAACTTAATTCTTTTATTGCTTCTTCTGGTTTCATTTCTTCATCTCCTCCAGTTTTTTCTCAGCTTCTTCACGAGTGAGGAATACTGTTTTACCGATTTTATTTATGTCCGACAACTTGAATACACACTTGTCGATTGCACATGGCGTCTTATTTGGAATGCCTAAAATGTAATAGACTTCTGTTCCTACTTTACACGGCAGTCTCACAAGTAAGCCCTGTTCTTCTAAGTCTTTATAAGATTTCAGTTCCTCTAACCATTTCGCAAGCTGTTCGTGTTCTTCTGCACATTTCATACAATTAGCCTTCATATAATTTTCTACAGAATCATTTGAGTCAAATTTTTCTGCGTCATTATAATTCATATCTGCTACTTCTTTTGTATGAACAATAGCTTCTTCAAGTGTTAATCTCTCCATCTACTTCACCTCTTTTACTTTTTGATATATAATTGCCATATTGAAATCACTTCTAATGAACCTTAATGTCAGTTTATGATTTACAGCATTTCCAAGTTGATCGTAAATCCAGTACATATCCCCTTGGTCAAAGTTTGTACCCAGATATCTGTTAAGGCTTGATATCAGTTGTTCTCTCCATTCATTATTTCTTTTGTGCGAACTGTACGGCTCTCCTTTTGCCATTGGCCTTGAACACCATTCAAGTAGCTTGCAGATAATATCTTCTTTATCGGTACAATTCTTTGCTGTGAAATATACGTTTCCTTTTTCGGAAAGAATTATTTCCCCAAATCTGTTTATGTAGCTCCCGGGGAAGCATTCCATAAGACCGAAAATTTCATCAGTCATCTACTTCACCTCTTCCATCTGGCTTTCTACAGTATCTGCAAGTAGCTTCAACGATCCAATTAATGTATACGTCAATGCTGTTCTGTCTGGGTATTTAGCGAATGATCTGACAAGGTTTACTGCATCCTTGATTTTTTCTTCATCTTCGACGATTTCAGATGCTTCATACACTATCTTTTCAACATAGCTGTAAGTAACAATCTTACTGTCGCAAAAATTCAATATGTTTGGAAATGGAATTTCGATATGGTTTAAATGGTTTTCTCTCGCCCATTTGAATCCCTGAAACCTTGCTATTTTCAGAACACTCAAATATTCTTCCTGTGTTCTTACAAATACACTTTTTCCTGTTAAATTAATCATCAGAATTTCCTCCTGTAATCGCATCAATGCAATCGTTCCAACCAATCTTGTAACTAGGCATCTTCCCATTGCTTTTAAAATACTCTCTTCCGTACACTCCTGTTAATTTCATTTTATCTGGCAATGGCTTCAATGGACACCAATCTGGTCTAATGCTCAAATCTGTAATATCTCTTCTATTCGCTCTACAGAATGGGTGAAGTATTCCGCTGCGTAAAGCACATGAAGCACAATATTTTGGTGTGTCCATCACTAATACTGATTTACTCATCTGATTCCTCCTGTAACAATTCTGGATTGTCGAAAATGTTGCCAACTACTTCCATTTCGCACCTGTCGATATAATATTTGGTCAGTGGCATTGGCCAGCAGAAAGGTTCGCATCTGCTGATTGCATCTGTTGGGACAACTTCGTAATACCATCCTATAGCTTTATCTGTTATAGACCCGGTCTCAATATTTCTTACGCCAAATTCTCCAAATGCCACTTTTACAAGATCTTCTGGGTTTTCATGACACATCAAAATGTCATTCTCAAAAATTTTGTTTCCGTTCTTATCACAAAGTACTGTGAACTGACAGAGGGTTTCTATATCAATTCTATCAGTGTATACTGTAAACCGATCTGAATCCTTTCGATAAAAAATAATGTCCTTTCCCCCTATGTGATATTGATCTCTTAGGTAATATCCCTCGACCCACTCGCCATTATTAATCCGCTTTGCCTTAAAAAGAATCTCTCTCATTCAACTCCACCACCTTTCACAATTTTAAGTGCAAATTCAAACGCATCAGTTTCACCCTCGAAATACTCTGATATATTTTCCTTCTGTAATGCAGCAGCTCTTGTCTTTCTTGTTTCCAACTGCTCCACAGCCTTATCCACATCAAAAGCTGTCGGCTGTTCGTCAATCTTTTCAAGAATCTCTAAATCATCAGAATATGCACAATGTATTACATGTTTCAACTTATCTGCATCAATCAGTCTCATATTCTTCACACTCCTCCCACACTCCCAACAACCGCATCCTCTCATACAGTACAGCGACGGTCTTGCGTCTGTATCCGTAGAAGTCTTTCGGGTTCATCGGAATATATCTTTCTTTACTGATTTTCCTGTAACTTTTCCGGTGCAGGATATTCTCAATTACCATATCCGCTATCACCGTGTTCTTCGGGCAAGCTGACAAGGCAGCACCGGAAAGCAGGTATCCGTACTCTGCCGGGAAGTCTTTCAGCATCGTATTCAGTTTTTCAATATCCTCAGCCGGAATACCGTAGTCTTTCAGCTTTTTGTTCCTTGTCAGCATACCGTTCTCCTTTCTAATCGTCTGGGTGATGCTTGTCGTACATGATCGCTATACATATAATACCAACCACTCCGACTATGATTCCAAGAGTGAATCCTAATAAGAATGTAATCATGTTTAGTCCTCCTTATATGGTTCTGGAAGTGGCATCCAGGCAATAACACAGTCTTCATCATCCCATTTTCTATTTTCGATACCGCACATTCCCGTGAATGGTTCTTCCTGTCCGACAAGCTCTCCGTCTAAAGTAGTGATATATGTTCCGTCTTCCGGTAATCTCTCACTGACCGGAATCCAGTTAGTAGCTTTTAAACGCTCAATAACTTCCTTCTGTTCCTCTTCTGTCTCGCAATGCATTACAACATCGTAGGTATCATCGTATGCACTAAATGTGCCATCTTTGTTCTGAACAAGTTCCATTACATCACTCATGCTTCCACCTCCGAATCTTCTGGCATCTGAAAGATAGCAAATCCATCTGTTTTTTCTTTAAATTCGTGAAGATAACTTACACTGAAATTCAACATGATTTGATATTCACTATAAGCTTCCTGAATCATATCCAGTACTTTTATGGCTTTTGCTTTGGTGGAATATTCTCCGAGCAAGCAGCACCAACTCATATCTCTTCTTGCACTTATTACTCCACCCGAAACTTCGATATCGAATAAAAGTTCAAGTGTAGCTAAAACTTCCTTATTCTGACTTCTGATTAACATTTTGCGTCCTCCTTATTTCGCGTGACTGGTAATCCTAACTCTTTTTGCTTCTCTGCAATTCTTAGCGGAATGTATAATTTATGGTATTCTCTTCTGCAAATATCACAGTTTCCATAGCTATGCCCCCAACACCAATTACAAAATTTATTGAACTGTTCTTTCAATGCTTCTGAAGATGATGTATTTGCGTATCCTTCCCGCATTACTTCCGACATAAAGCTCATTTTCATTCTCACTTTCTCATATAATTCAGAATATTTTTCCCATGTTTCTGGCAGTTTGATACAATCTGGCTCATAAGGTTTTGGGTATACCGTATATCCGCACTTCGGGCATTTGATTTCCGGCGGATAGTACTCAACCCATTCCATGTTTCCACCACATTTCCTACAACGAATGTATCTTTCTACTTTCTTTGGTTTCGTTTTGAAGAATGAAGTGTAATTATTTTTTTTCATTTCCATCCTCACTTTCCCCATGTAAGCAACTACATGGTTAATCAACAAAATTCCATCTGTCCATCATCAATAAACTTCTTTTTCTTCCGGCTTAATGCATTACCCTGCTGTTTCAATCTATCCACGCGGGCTTTCTGGTTAAAGTTTGCCATATAATCATCATCAACTTCTGGCGGTACTTTTAGAAAATATTCTCCTGGAAGCGGAAGATTATGTTTCTCACAACAATTTGCAATCTCATTTCTGTATGAAAGAATATGTTTTCTGGTTAGATTCATATTGCATCCATCCGCCCAAAATGGATCATTACAGCCATTTTCGTTGATTTGCTCCCAGATAGCACGCTCATGTAATAGATTTTCTCTTAACAGCTCTAATTCTTGTTCCGGCGTTTTCTGCTTCATTCTCATTCTCCTTTCGCCAATGTAAGTAACTGACACGCTATTGTGCAGTTAGTACATGATTCTAATACTCAATAAAATCAGATAATTCCATCTGACCAACTACATTATTGTCTTGCATCCACCATAGATAAACTTCTTCGCCACAACTCCACTTCACATCTTTTCCGCGCCGCTTGCGTTCCTCAATCATTCTGTCAAAAGCACGTATATAGGCTTGCTTGTACTTTGGAAAATCATACATTTCTTTTTCCCTCCATTTCTTTGACGCAAGCGGACATCCGATACAGCCAACTCTGTCATATCCACATTTGTACAGCTCACATGTTTCTATATGTTCTGAATTAATAAACTCCCATATATCAGAATCTTTCCAGTCAATGATGGGATTGACAACCATTTTGTTTTTCTGCATACAAAGTTCATTCATTCTGCGATTGGCGTCATTGTCGTTCATTAGCATAATTGATGTGAATTTTTCTTTATTTGCCTTTGTTTCACCAATTTTTTTCAAATTCTTCTCTTTCTTTTCTCTGCCTGCTTTCAGCCCATCTCACACCAGTAGCAATATATCTATTTACACACCCTGTTTCTTTAAGAACTTGACAGCAGTAGCGGACTTGTCTTATTGGTGGCATCAATTTTAATGGAATTAATTTCCACATAGTGATATGTTCGCCTTTATACTTCGGCATTTCTATTTCGCATTTAATTCCTTTTTCTTCCAAACTTTTAAATACTTTTCGTATATGTCGTACAGTTTTCGGTGCATCTGCTGTAGTATGGCTATTATGTACTTCAAATGGTATGCCACTCCTGCGAAAGAGTTCTAACATCACGTCTGAATCTTTCCCACCGGAATATGTACACACAAGAGGCTTATTATAATGTTTTAAAGATAATTCAGATGCAAATTGTATTCTTTTAATTGCTTTTTGTTCTAAATCCATAATATTTACACTCCAAATCTTCTGACCAATTCTTTATACACCAGTTTCTACCTTTGAATAACTCAATCTATACGCCCTCTGCTCTGTCGGATCTTCGCTAACAAGCAATCCGTTGTCTAAGAGCAAATTAAAGTGTTTTCTGGCAGTAGCCGTTGAAATGTCTAATCCATCTGCAATATTTCTTGTGGACGGCATATAGCGGTGTTTACGGTAATATTTCAAGATAAAGTGATATACCGCTTTATACATCTCCTGTCCCTCTTTGTGTTTGCGCTCTGTATTGTATTTTCCCATCAATAACACCTCGCTTAATCGTTAATGCGGAATCTCAAATCAAGATTCAGTTCCTCTTTGATTGATCTTCTATAATCCTCCCAGGTTGCCATATCATCCATCAGATAATCAGCCCACCTGTCCATGCCGTCCATGAATTTCTGACAGCGTTTCTGTCCGAATCCGAAATCATCATGCAAAACGGCAATTCCAAGGATTGTAAATGTATCAAGTGTCATTTCTTTAATCTTCTGCGCTGCTTTATCCAGGTCCTTACTGGCTAAAGAGGTATGTACTCCTGTAATGCCCCGGAATTTTATTTCCCTCTCAAGCGCTTCTATACCGCCGTCTCTAACGATTCTGAGCGCCAGATCAAGACCATCCTCTCTCCCTCGCTCATACTCCTTCATTTTGTTCATTGGTTTATCCTCATTTCTCTCTGCTTGGAATCCAAGAGACTCTCTAAGGCATTTATGCAATCTTGGATAAACTTTTTATCGTGTTTATCCGTGCAAATACCACTAATCTCCCCAAGCCAAATTAATTTATCGAAAGCTTGTTTGGAATATTCATCTGTAATCTCTACTGAATAGAATTCTTTTATAGCTTTCCAGTATTCTGTTAGAAACTTTTGTATGATAGGAATATCTTTTGCTTCTACTTTCATCCTCCATCTCCCTTATATGTAACCTATTTGAAAAATCCGGTTTCATTTGGGTTACAAAAAAATCCAGTGTTTATGCGGGTTTGCAGCACTTGCAACCGTGTAACCGTGTAACTCACACATTCCCTATATAGGAAAAAAAAATAATTTCATTATCATATTTTTATTTTTCTATATATATATATACGTTCCGAAAAGTTACAAGGTTACTCGGTTACAAAACTAATCGAATACCGGATCCGATATCTGGAACAAACTCGCCTTTTTTTGCTCTTCCAGGTATCCATCAAGATCATTCACCACTTTCAAACAGCAAAACTTTTTTGGATTCCTGCTTTCTGACTCTCTTTTCAGGACGTTACCGTACTTATTGTTTGAAATAATAAGCCCCATTTTCATGCCCCATGACAGAAACGCTTTTTTGGAATATCCGCCATTTTTGCAGATGTTATTGAGCGCAGTGGGATAGAAATACACTAACCGGTTCATTTCTCCATCTTTTTCAATGGGATCTCCCCATTTTTCACAAGGTGTATCAACGTCAAAACGCTGCTCATTCATAGAAATCATATCCACCAGGTACTCATAACAACGTTCATTCGGGGATACATCCGATACATCAGCAAGCGTGTTTTTGGCATCTTGTATATCAATATACTGCATGTCCTTGAAAAGCATATCCGTGGCGATTCTATCCGCAGTCAGAACAATTGATAAGGAAAGTAGCTGTTTATCCGTTTTATCGTCTGATGCGATTTTTTTCAAAATCTCCTGCTGGATATTTTTGATCTTATCAACACTCATTTCTTCCAGCGCCGCCACGAAGTCTTTCCCGGCAAAGCCATAGTTTTTTTTTAGAATATCAATGGTATTTTGCGGATTGTCGAACAGCTTATCATGCGTGCATTCTACTTCAAGGATACGGTTTACAGCGCCGCCCTGGTTCACGTAGGACTGCAATGGATACTCACCGTTTGTGAGGATACACAACTTCCACACGCTTTCTCTTGTCAACCCAAGTTCTTTATTGGATCTGGTTTTTCCTTGGCCAGAACAGAGATCATACACGATTCGCTCAAAGTTTTCCTCAATCTTCTTATCCTTCTGGCTTGTATCATCAAGGATAAGTGGAAGATTATTGAGCATGTCAGCTTTTACTTCTAGGCCCACATCCGAACTCTTAAAGTTGCCTATATACTTGTTTTCGGACGGATCCGCCCAGACTGAAGCGGCCAGCATGTGGGTAACAGACTTTCCGTTTCCGGTAAGACCCCATAAGTCGGTGAAAAATGGAAGCGCATCCAGTGGCTTAATCAGAACACTGGCGAAAGACGCTGCCAGCATAAACTTAATTTCAAATTTATCCTGCTGCCTGATCTTTTTTACATGCTCATACCAAGTTTCCCTATCTCCTTTTACCCGAATGGCTTCAAAAAGCTGCCTGAACTTCGCATCCCCATCGAATATGATTTCCTCGCTGTATGGCAAGAAACCGTCTCCAATCCATCCAAGCTTTCCAGACGAATATTGTATTTCTATGTACTCATCGTTCAGGTTTTCCACGTCCGATAAGTACCTTACAAGGTGCTTGGCAGTTTCTGATGTTACAGCTATCCCATTCTTGGATAACCCTACAATCTTGGATGCAGTTGCTACGACATCTTTTGGAACAATAATCTCTTGCCATCTATTGTTACGTTTAAAGGCAATTTTTATCTGTTCTTCACCTGTCTGAATATTTTTCAGGCGTTCAACCGGCAATATAGGGTGATAGCAGGCCCTAACATCTGTTATTCCAGTAGTAGAATTCCAAGTGCAAATTCCATCATCTGCTGCAATCCAGTTTCCGCAGGCCATTCTATCGTATGGACTATCCGTGAAGTTCGTATAGTGCTCTACAAGGCTGGCTTCTTTTGACTGCCTCCGGATATCTTCCTGTTCTTGCCTTTTTATATCTTTTTGCACTTTTTTGTATGCGTTTACCACGCTTGTAAACTCCGTTTTACACCTCAATTCAGATGCTCGAAGCGCAAGGCTGGCCAACAGTTCAGCCCTGTAAATCTCATCCTCCTGATTGAACACCTCGTCCAGCACTTCCCGAGACATGATGGATTTCGAATCCAACTTGTTTAAAGGAACCATCTATATCACCTCTTTTCTAATACGGTATATTATTCAACTCCCCATGTAGGTATAGTGCTTTTTGAAGTGCATTCCATGCCTCACACCATCTGTCAGAAAGAGGACTCCATCGCTCGATTTCTGCCCGATAAAAGTCAATATCAGACAAGCATTCTTGCAACTCGGCCTTTTTCTTCCGTTCTTCCTTTTGCCTCATTTCCATCTGCTTCTGATGGTGATATATCGCTATTCTGGAAGAGAAATTTGGTTTCTGGTAAGTTCCTCCAAGTATGGTAAAAGCTGTCTTAAAATCGCAATTATCCATGTTCTGAACGAATGTAAATATGTCACCTGTTGCACCACAACCGAAACAATAATAGCTGTCTTTGTAGATTTTCATGGATGCAGTACGATCTTTCGGATGAAACGGGCACCGAACGAATCCTGCTCTGTTTGGAACCATGCCATATCTGCTCAGAACATCCCTCATGCTATTCTGTTGTTTAATTGTTTCTTTATCCATTTAACAGAATCTCCATTATCCGTTTCCCAGTGTCTTTTTTGTCGCAGAATAGAAATTCAACGCCATATTTCCGTTGCATTGTGCAGAGAATCTTATACAGAACGTCCCCGTGCATAACTTTCTGTTCCTGCTCCACCCAGGTGCCATTCTTTTTAACTCTTTTCTTTGCCCGGGGATTCTCCCACCAGAGAACGTCATCCAGCTTTTCAATTCCTTTTCCATGCTCACACAGAAATATGAGCTTTATTCCTGCTTCATTCGCCCGGATAATCTCAGCACGGAATCTCTCATGCTGCTGGCATACATTTCCGCATAATTCGGAGAGATTTTGCTTTCGGTCAACAACTAACCTGGGGTTGTCATAATTCATATAATCCCCGACGTAGAGCTTTGACACGAACCATTTTTCTCCTGCTGCATCAAACGCTTTCTTAATGCCATCAATAACTTTCTGATGTTCCCTACTGTCAATTTGTATCATGCGAACGGCATCTCCTCATCAATTCCATCTGGAATATCCATAAATCCGTCCGGGTCTGTTTCCGGATGTGGTGTCTCTGACTTCTGCTGGCTCTGGTTAGCACCTTTACTTTCACCAAACTCAATATCTTCTACAACAATATCTGTTGTGTACACCTTCTGCCCATCACGATTGGTGTAGCTGCCGGTCTGGATTCTTCCAGATAAATCTGCTTTCATTCCTTTTGTGAAATATTTTTCGATAAATTCCGCAGATTTTCCAAATGCAACACAATTAAGGAAGTCCGCTTTCTGATCAGAACCCTCTTTTACAAATCTTCTATTGACTGCAATGGAAAATCTTGCGATTGATGTTCCATCATTGGTGTACTTGATTTCTGGATCATGTGTGAATCTTCCTGTAAGAATTACTTTATTCATGCTGTTGCTCCTTTTCTGTATGCTGTTTATCATAGTCAATTAACATTTTGAGACATTTATGTCCTTTCTCTTTTGTGAGTGACTTAATGTCATTTACCTTGAAACGAGTCTTGATCTGGTCTAAAAGTTTAGCTTCCGGGTACTTATCAATAATGTTTTTGATTGACATAGTAGTCTCGGAACTAATCATCTCAGTTTCTTTTACCAATTCCGCTTTCCTGCCGGACGTTTTTTCTTTCTCTCCTGTATTAGTAGAATCACTGTCTTTGTTATCATCAATACAGAACAGTCCATTTAAAGCGTATTTTCTGGCATAAGATGAAGCTGCGCCTGTCACCTGTGAAGAATCCATGCCTTTCTTAGATTCTTCTTCCCTTGCATAAGCAACAGTTGTAATCTCGCCGGTATCTTCACAGTCGTTCAGATGAGCTTCTGCTCTGACATATATTCTGTCACCAACAACTTCCATCCGATCTGTGACGCTTAACACAGTCTTTGTTTCTGCCAGAAGCGGTTTTACAGCCTCTAGAATGTCTTCACAACTTCTGTATTTGTATTTCCCGAAGGAATTGTACTGACCTTTAGGGGCTTTCAGCCTTGACTGAATAATACCTAACTTCTCATATATATTCACTTCTATTCCTCCTTGTCATAAACCACATGTTTGCTGCCCTCAATAATCAGCAAACTTGCGATATCTTTCATTGATAAGGTTGATTCGTTATAGATTTCAACCAGTGCGTTGTATGCGTCTGTTGATACTTTCACGACCGGGTTATCCTTATCGGTTGCCGGCTGCTTCTTCCTTGCCGGAATACGGATTTCAAATTCACTCACTAATACTTTCCTCCTTATATGATTTCTGAGCCGTTAAAAGCCCATTTAAGGCTTGTACGTAGCTTGCCAATGTTCTTGCCTTATATGATTCCTCTATCGGATTATCCGGCACAATAGCAAGCTGGGTGTCGATTAATCTAACAATCTCATTAATGCGCTCTTCCATGTTTACACCGCCTTAAAAAAGCAATACACATTGTCAGAACCATCCCCTCTCACCGGATTTTTTTCACCATTCGAAAATACTCCGCCGGCACAGTGATACTCGAGATGATTCAGATACATGTCCGGGTTTTCCCAATCAAGAATGTACGCTTTCCGCCTGTTCAGCTCCCCCAGAAGCTCGTTCGCCGTTGTTATCAGTTCCATTGTCGGCAGGAGCTTCAACTCCATCTGATTCAACATTTAGCGTACACCTCCCATCTATTAAGAGTCTAAGAAGATGTGCTTTTGCAAGCTTGCACTGCTCGGCTGATTCCTCTTTAAGCAATTCATTATCAAAATAGATTGTATAAATGCCATCCATTTCCTTTCTAGGCTCCCACTTTGAATTCATAATGCAGATAATGCAAGCATGTACATGCGAAGTGATGTCAAACGAAACAAAATAATCTGTTTCATTCGAAACTCTCCATGCTAACTCAAAAAGCTCTTTAATTTCTTTTTCAAACATTTCCGCTCTCCTTTCTTAAAGTAGTGCTAAATACGTAAACAGTGCAAACACAATACCTGCCAGGATCTGCTGCAAGTTCTTCTCCCACATCCACACCGGGAGAAAAGTAAGCAGAACCCCGATAATCGCACTGACTACGATATCCTTTCTATTTTGTCTAGGTGATTTCATTCTTTTCCCTCCAAAAAGAAAAAGATTACAGACTGTAAGCAATATACCAAAAGATATTAGTAATGATTAACAGCGCGGCAGTCAAAAGCCATGCACTGAACCACTTCTTAGTCTCTCTCTTTGCTTTTTTCACGATTTCGGTAGCTAGCATTGTTTCCAAATCGTTCCATGTAATCTTTTCATTTGTTACATTTTTTTTGTTTTCCATATTATTTTCCTCTCGCTTAATATTGACTTTTTAGCGGATAGAGGATTATAATTTACCTGTATCCACTAAGTCTTGGTTAGTGAGTACATTGCTCCGGGGTGGAGGTGCCGACTCCCTCCGGGGCGCTTATGCCAAATTTGCTTCTTTTCTTCTGTAATAGTCCAAGATAATTCTCGAACATTCATCGACGATTTTTTGATTGTCTTCCGGTGTATTATCCTTGCAGTAATCATCATGTATTCTGATTATCCCGCCAGATTCATTTTTTATTGTTTTAATTACTGCCATAAGAATCTCTCCTTTCTACGATAGATTATGATGCTTCTTCTATTTTTGCTTCTTCTGCAAAATGTTTCTCCATGAGATCGGCAATCATCAAGTATTCTTCGGCGATTTTGCCTTTTCTGGTATTTTTCACCTGTTCGCGGAACTCTGGAATTGTTCCATAGAAGCAGCCGCAAGACACTTTAACTTGTTTGTCCTTACATCTGAAGAATGTAGTTGTGCGGAATTGAGTACCGAATCCATGAATAGTTGCGTAATCTGCATTGTCGAACACCCTTGCATTGCCGAACACCCATGCATTGTCGAACACCTCTGCATTGCCGGACACCTCTGCATTGTAGGACACCCTTGCATTGTCGGACACCCTTGCATTGCCGAACGCCCTTGCATTGCCGGACACCCTTGCATTGTAGGACACCCTTGCATTGCCGAACACCCTTGCATTGCCGGACACCCTTGCATTGTCGAACACCTCTGCATTGTCGAACACCCATGCATCGCCGGACTGGTTTACATTTTCTTCTTTTTCTACCCATCCGCCAGTTTCTCCGGCTTCTACATTCCCAAATGATATGAGCGCCTTGATTCGAAAAAGCTTCTTCCCGAAAATGTTAATTTTGGTTTCTGATGTTAATTCAAATTTCTTCATGTTTTCCTCCTTAATTACTGTGAAGTTACAGCTTCTTTCTTATCTGATTCTTGCTCCAGATTATTCTCAGAAAAAACTTTCCGTCTTCTTCTCAAATAATGTCTTGCCATTCAGATTAGCTCGAAGCTCATATTTATGATCTTGATATTGACTCTCTTGAAGAATCTGGGCTAAAATGTCGTTTGGAGTAACCAATTGACATGTAAAAGTAGCTTGCGGACATTGAAGTTGTGACTCAATATCTGATATTCTCTTTTCAAGAGAACGGATCTTTTTCCTGGTTGATTTGCTCAACTGTTTTCACCTCCCTACCTTGACTTTTTATATTTGTTCTCCTATCCTGTAAGCGCAGGCACTGGAATGCTGAGTATTGAGGAAAGGAGACGAATATGGTTGAAACAATTACACGACTGTATCATTGCCACAAGATTCACAAGCATGTGACTGTTTATGAAGAGTATGAGGTTTCTGGTAACAGCCGCCGCCTACTGCGGTGCTCATGTCCATATCATCAATACACGGAAATGAAGCCGCACTGTGATGGGTATAATGATCATGGTTTTCAATGTGGTTATGCAAAAAATCAATAACCAGGCTCACTAACTCATCTGGTCGCTCACTGGGCGATAGGTAACAGTAAAGCCGTAAGTCACATTTGCAACAGTCTCCACCAGATTCTTTGCAGTGTTGGCTGACGGCTTTGTTAAATTGTAATGCGTCCATTGTTTTCACCTCCATGTTAAGAACTTTCTTTCTGTGCCTTATCGGAATCATCTGGCTTATTCTCAGAAAAACTTTCCGTCTTACCGAGAATGTATCCCTTGTCAAATTCTGACATATTAGGAATCACGTTTTTCAACTTTTCAACGATTCTTTTTTCTTTTTCTGACATATACGCACCTCTTTTCTTGTGATATACTCTCCTGTAAAGGAGGTGTTCATTTGATAACAAGATATCAATATAAAATATTGAAAAAAGCTTTAAGAAATTGTGGATTTACTCCTGGTAATCAGCACGAAGCAGATGCTTGCAGATACCTTTTCAACAAAAAATGCTTTATGCGCTCAAGATTGCGAGAGTACGAATATGAAATCACGCAAGCAGGAGAAGTTGCCATGAAAGCATATTTCCAAGATATATCCAGATTTTGGATAACAACTGTTCTGTCCATCATTGCGCTGATTACCGGTCTTTTCTCAATCTCTATACAATCAGAGCCACTATTGAAATTGTTAGAGCAATTATTGAAATAACTGTTAAAACGTGTGTGCAGATGGATAATGATTTCACATATCGTGAATATATTCCGAACTGCTCTTTCAGATATTCGTTATCTGTCTGCTCACTTGGAATTTCTTCAGCATAGTTATGGCGGGAACAGCAGCTATTTTGTGTTTCAGATTCCATTAGTATCTGCTCCACCTGACTCCATACGCCTGACGTTTTTAATTTCGACCAGTCTTGGCTCGTCATTTTGAGTTGAACTGAAACCTGACCGAGAATATTTTCACTGACGATGCAGTCTAACATTTTTCTTCACCTCCTTTGTTTACCTTGTAAACACAGTATAGTCCCTCGGACAACATTTGTCAATACCTTTTTGTTGACTTTGTAAACATTTTATGATATTATATTTTCAGAAAGGAGGAATTAAATTGAAAGACAGATTTAAAGAGTTGCGAAAAGAATTAAACGTAACTCAGCAAGAATTTGCAGACAAACTAAAGATAAGTAGGAATTTTGTAGCGCAAATTGAAATGGGAAGCAAAGTTCCGTCAGATCGGACTATTGATGATGTTTGCAGAGAATTTAACGTAAACGAAGAATGGCTAAGAAGTGGAACTGGAGAAATGTTTCAGCCAGAGAACAAAAATGATGAAATTTCTAAGCTGTTCGGAAATGTTCTAAAGTCTAGTGACGATGATTTTAAATACCGTCTCATCAATGCTCTAGCAAAGCTGGATGATTCTGGATGGGATAACTTAGAAAAACTCCTAGACACGATTTACGAAAAGAAATAAGAAAATAGCCAAGGGCAATGCGCAAACCCTTGGCTTTTCTTTTTAACCGATTAATGTTTTTATGAAAATGTATATTGACCTCAGCCAACATCTGTTTTCTATCTTTTGTATCATTTCAATAATTTCCTTTTTGTAATCCATTTTCCGTCCCTCCCAATATCGCACAATAAGAACATTTGTTCTCTTTTTATTTCATTATACCCTCTTCTCAGCGATATAGAACGGACTGGATCATACTTCTTGCCCTCTGCTTAAAAAGTGTTCCCTCCATTTGTCTTGAACGATTGAAAAAGAAATGGCATTTGCATTCCGCAGAAATATTGTTGCTTTTATTCACAATAAATGGCTGCTGCTCTGCTTCAGATACAACCGCCTGTGTATAATTATGTATTACGTATTGATTATTGGCACTTGCCTTAATAATCACTTCGGAATCTGTTGGATCAATGCTCTCACATAGCGGCGCGCGTACAGAAAATGTGAGCATTATCCCAAACAGAAAAAATATAACCAGCTTTTTTATTCCTTTCATAAAATCCCTCCAAAATTAGTTTATATTATACTCTCAATATAACAATTATACAATATCTCAATCTTGCACAAATTTTCTTACATTAATGCTGTATTTGACGAAAATCGAGAAAATTCTACATTTCCCAACAAAAAAAGAACTGAGGAGTTAAGTCCCCAGTTCCATTTTTTTTAAGATATAAAATCACTATTGTTATAAGATTTATTTTTTACAACGACTTTTACTTTTTTACTGATTTTCCCAGCTTTTACAGTGATGTAAGCCGTTCCTTTCTTTTTAGCAACTACTTTGCCTTTTTTATTTACAGTTGCAATCTTTTTATTAGATGATTTGAAACTAATCTTATCAGCTGCATTAAATGGAGTCTTACTTGCCTTTAAAGTAAAACTTTTTCCTTTTACCAGATTAATCACTGTTTTATTTACCATCAATTTAGTAGTTTTTACCGCCTTGCTCTGTACGGTAAGATTAATATTTACAGTAAATCCGCTTGCTAGTGTTGCTGTAAGAGTAGTCTTTCCTGTTTTCTTCAGAGCTGTTATTTTAAATGTTCCATCCTGTTTGATGTTGCTGATTTTTACGAGCTTTTTATTTTTAGGAATAACCGATTTTAAATAATCTCCTTTTGCCATACCAGTAATTTTTACTGCAGCTGTGCTTTTTCCTTTTTGCAGAATAACACTTTTATAATTAGCACTTCCTGTTGGTGATAAAATATCTCCGTACTTAACATCTCGTGATCCGCACCTCAAACAATATCTAGCCATCTCTGATCTGGACATTATGGTTGCTGTTTTTTCAGTTTCCCAATCACTCCATTTATGCCCTAATGCTTGCGCTAAGACCTGTCCACATTCAATGCATTTCTGTGATTCTGTACAGGTTGCTTCTGTTCCAGGAGTGTGATCTCCGCTCTTAACAAGAATAGCTCCACACACCGTACACTTTTGAGGTTTTGTACATGTTGCTTTAGCTCCTGGTTTATGTCCAAGTGCTGATTTTAAAACTTTTCCACATTCTATACATTTCTGTGGCGTGGTACATGTTGCAGCTGGTCCCGGCTCATGCTGTCCGATTGTGCATCCGCTTACAGTAGGTACTGGAACTTTTACATCGTACAGATCAGCAACCTCTACACTTTTAGAATGCACAATTCCTTTATTATAAAAATTTCCTCTTGGATAATATACAACTTGTCCATCAACCATATGTGATGCTCTTTTTTCCAGAACATTATTATTGTAATAGTTACGGCAATAAACATTACCAGATACATTAATTGTTCCGTAATTATAAAAACTTCCGAGAATATACAAATTGCCCTTAACAGTTAAATCACCGTAAAATGTATAAGTGGCATTATCCCCAATATACATGTTTCTCGCGACAACTCTTCCACTATACTCCATGATGTCATTGTTTGTTACAAAATCCCCCTCTTCTGTAGTTCCCATTGATACATTGATCCTGGATGCATATACAGGAGCTGCTACGCTGATTCCAGCCAGAAGCATAATTAATAGTAAACATTTTCTTATCTTTTTCATGTTAACTTTCCTCCCTTTGTTTTGATTATATTATACTATTGCAGTTAGGAAAAAGATAGATGGATTTTTGCTGAAAGCTTTTATATTTACTTATGTTTTGTTACATGTTATTATATTTTTACACAAAAAACCGACTCCTGCGACCAACAGGAACCGGTTTTAATAAATAAGATAATCCGGAGAAAAATCTTACCTACACCATAATTATATCATCTCCTGGATTATCACACAAGTAAAAAAAGGAGAATGATAAAATGGGAGTTTACGAGGAATTACAGGCAAGAGGCCTGATCGCCCAGGTAACAAATGAAGAAGAAATCCGTAAAATGGTAAACGAAGGAAAGGCAGTTTTCTACATCGGTTTTGACCCAACCGCTGACAGCCTTCATGTAGGACATTTCATGGCACTGTGCCTGATGAAGAGAATGCAGA
>OGGU01000285.1_pt1 | contig 44500 bp, 43 predicted proteins | sample 1571241 | NCBI WGS metagenome assembly OGGU01 (sample SAMEA2581934, study PRJEB24529) | metagenome | biome: Human gut stool | place: China | collected 2011
TATGCCCCGGCACTGGACAACGGCACCATTACGGCGGCCGCCATCATTGACGACTATCCCATTGACCTTAACGGCAGCGCCTGGCCCAGAAACGTCACCAGGGTTTACAGCGGTCTGACCAGCATGCGCGAGGCCGTTGTGCAATCCCTGAATACCTGCGCCGTGCGGACCAATCTGATGTACGGCACCTACAATTCTTATAAATTCATGACCGAGAAGCTGGGCTTTACCACCCTGACGGAGACCGATTCTCAGCAGGTGGGCAACATGGCTCTGGGCGGATTTGAAAACGGAGTGACTACCCTGGAAATGGCTGCGGCCTACAGCGCCTTTGTAAACGATGGTATCTACACCACCCCCAGGACCTATTCGCGGGTGGAGGACTCCAAGGGCAATGTTATTATCGATAATAACACGGAGTCCCATGTGGCCATGAAGAAGACCACGGCTTACCTGATGCGCAGCATCCTGCAGGATGTTGTGCGCCGCGGCTCCGGCGGCGGTGCGTACTTCTCCGGTATGTCCATCGGCGGCAAGACCGGTACCACCGATGATGCAAGAGACCGCTACTTCGCGGGCTTTACGCCCTACTACTGCGCGGCGGCCTGGAGTGGATATAAATCTAATGAGGTGGTGTATTCCGACACCAACCCATGCTCGGCTATGTTCAAGAGAGTCATGAGCCGGATTCATGAGGGGTTGGAGGACCCCGGCTTCCACAGCTGCGACGGTCTGGTGAATGTAACAGTGTGTGCCGACAGCGGCCTGCTGGCTACGGAGGCCTGCGCGGCAGATTTCCGGGGCAGCCGGGTCAAGACGGTGCAGGTGGCAGCGGATACCGCACCCACCCAGAGCTGCACTATGCACAAGATGGTGTCCTACTGCAAGGACGGGAAGCATATTGCTACCGCCAGCTGCCCGGCATCCTCTGTAATGCAGGTGGCCGTTTTGGACTATGCACGTGAGACGATATTTGACATTAAGGTGCCGGATGACGCTTATCGGCTGCAGGTGCTGTCGGAGGGGGATTGCCCCGTCCACGGCGGCGCAGCGCAAAAACCGAATGAAAAGCCGACAAAGGACCCGGAAAAGGAACCGGAGGAAGAGCCGGAGGAAGAACCGGAGGAAGAACCGGAGGATGAAGATGTTTTCAGTGTGCGGGGAGAAAGAAGCCTGTTCACGCGATGAAATGTGAGATGAAATCGGAGAGAGCCGCAGGAGCGGCTCTCTCTTTTGCTTATACACTGATGAAAAATGATTGACAGAATGGCGCGGATATGGGATAATACCCGAATAATATTCTAACGGAGCGCGGGTGCACTCCGGCGCGACGGTGAGGGAGAAGAATGGGGTTTATTGAGTTGCTGCTCGTTGCGGTGGGCCTATCTATGGACGCCTTCGCAGTGGCTATCTGCAAGGGCTTGTCCGTGCAAAAGCTGAGGTGGAAGCACTACCTGGCGGTGGGCCTTTGGTTCGGCGGCTTTCAGGCACTGATGCCCATGGTGGGGTATCTGCTGGGCACTACCTTTGAAAGGTACATCACCTCGGTGGACCACTGGGTGGCTTTTGTGCTGCTGTGCCTGATCGGCGGGAACATGCTCAAGGAGGGCCTGTCCCGGGATGAGGAGAGAGAGGGACAGGCGGAGAACGTGTCCTTCGGCTTCAAGGCCATGCTTATGCTGGCGGTGGCCACCAGTATTGATGCCCTGGCGGTGGGCATTACCTTTGCCCTGCTGCCGGATGTGGACATTTTCAGCGCCGTGGGACTCATCGGCTGCACCACCTTCTGCCTGTCGGCCTTGGGCTTGAAGGTGGGCAATATCTTCGGCCTGAAATATAAGAGCAAGGCAGAGGTGGCCGGAGGCATCATTCTGATCCTCATGGGTCTGAAGATCCTACTGGAGCATCTGGGTGTTATCAATTTCTGAAACGATTTTTGACGGAGGAGAAGGGCATGGCGGATATTCGGGAAATCACGGATTTTTCTGCGCCGGAACTGGATATTTTTGCCCGGCTTCGGGAAAACCAGCTGGCTAACTGGGAGTGCGCGGAGAAGGGGATCTTCATCGCCGAGAGTCCCAAGGTCATCGGCCGGGCGCTGGCGGCCGGTTACGAGCCCATTTCGTTTCTGATGGAGCGCCGCCATGTGGACAGCCAGGGGAAGGAGCTGCTGGAGCGCTGCGGCCCAGTGCCGGTTTTCACAGCGGAGGAGGTTGTGCTGGCGCAGATGACGGGCTTTCATCTGACCCGGGGGATGCTGTGCGCCATGAAGCGCAGGGAGCTGCCGAAGGCAGAGCAGGTTTGTGCCGGCGCCCGGCGTGTGGCGGTACTGGAGCGGGTGATGAACCCCACCAATGTGGGGGCGATCTTCCGCTCGGCGGCGGCGTTGGGCATGGACGCGGTGCTCTTGACGCCGGAGTGCAGCGATCCGCTGTACCGGCGCTGTACCCGGGTGAGCATGGGAACGGTGTTTCAGATTCCCTGGACCTATCTGCCAGATGGCAGTTGGACGAGCAAAATGCATCAGTTGGGCTTTCAAACGGCGGCAATGGCCCTGCGGAAGGATTCCCTGCGGCTGGATGATCCGCGCCTGTTGGCGGCGGAGCGGCTGGCTATTGCCTTGGGCACCGAGGGGGACGGCCTGGCGGATGGCAGCATTGAGAGCTGCGACTATACCGTATGCATCCCTATGGCCCACGGAGTGGACTCACTGAACGTGGCGGCGGCCAGCGCCGTGGCGTTCTATCAGCTGGGGCAGGTACGAAAATAAAAAGCGAAGTTTTGTGAAAAAAGTGTTGACAAATGCTCAAGAGTATACTATACTAAACAAGTCGGCAGCCGGAGGGCTGCGGGACAAATATAACTTGGGGGTATAGCTCAGCTGGGAGAGCGCTTGAATGGCATTCAAGAGGTCAGCGGTTCGATCCCGCTTATCTCCACCAAGTGAAAACACCGAGGGAAATTCCCCGGTGTTTTTTATTTTGCGCAGTACATAGGCGAACCGCTGGCCTCTTGCACTTGAATTTTGGGCAGCGGATCAATCTCGCTTATCTACACCAAATAAGGCTTGGACGAACACCTATTTCTTCAGCGGCGGCTTCGCCGTGAGGTGTTCGCTCTGATCCACAACGGAAAAGCACCGTCTTGGGAGTGATTCCGATACCGTTAAGGCTGCTGTGGATAAGACTCTGGAGGCCTTTTCCGCCATGCAGCGCCCGGACGACGGCTTTGGCAGCTGGGGCACTGTGAACAGCGAAAGCTGCGCCCAGGCCATCGTGGCCCTGACGGCTCCGGGCATTGACCTTGCCACAGACAGCGACTTTGTGAAGAAAGGCTCCACTGCTTTGGGCGCCCTGGCCGCGGCGCTTTTCACCGCAGCCTTCGAGCTGAAGTGTAAGGAGCGGGAGGCATAAGCCCATCGGTCACAGCTGAAGAATGGTAAAGCCCACGGCCTTTTGCTTGCGAAGGGCCGTGGGCTTTTACTGTCATATGGGTGTATTCCCCCAATAGGCAATATTGCCGAAGTAAAAAAGAAAATTCCATACAAATCCCATCACGTTTGCGTTGATTGTTGTGGAGCGAATATAGAACGTGGAAAAGAGCGCTTTGGAGCATATGCTCCAAAGCGCTCTTATGCGTTCCTGCGGGATTACAGATTCTTCTCGTAGGACTCGATCATCTTCTTGACCATCTGGCCGCCTACGCTGCCGGCCTCACGAGAGGTCAGGTCGCCGTTGTAGCCGTCCTTCAGGTTGACGCCAACCTCGTTGGCAGCTTCCATCTTGAACTTATCCATAGCGGCACGAGCCTGGGGCACGTTCAGCTTATTGGTATTCTTACTGGACATAGTCACGATCTCCTTTCTTTGGGTACTCGGCTTTCGCCTGTTTGGGTATCGCAAGCATAGTTTGGGCGAATAAGTACTGATTATGCGTTTTTTCTGCTGGAAAAAAGTGCCCCTTTATGTAGCTTTTGCTTAATTATGCACATGCTATATAGGGCACCGCCCATACTGGCTTTTTAATTGGAGCCTGCGATGCGCGAAAAGATCAAATTTTTTATTGCGCGGCCTTGTCTGACATTCTGTAAATGTCATTTGTATAATGGCTTTACCGTATAATAAAAAAGTCAAATAATATCGGGAGCGTTGCAAAGTGTATAAAAACAAAGCCGCTGACGGATTGAATAACATTTGCGGGGCAAGGATAAGGAAATTACGGAAAAAGATGGAGGGACACCCCTCCCAACGGGCGTTTGCGGATATGCTGCAGCGTGCGGGCCTGGATGTGGACAAAAACGCAATCCAGCGTATAGAGTGCAGATGGGTTATGTGAAGAGCTCGGCTAAGTTCTTTATGTTGCGCAAGGCGGCCTACACACATCGGGTGGTCAGCTGCTCTAAGAGCGACCCCCGGGCGGATTACTATGCTCAAAACATTCACCACGAGGACGTGGTGTTTTTCAGAAGCGGACAGTTTAAGGCGGCACTTGCCAAGACGGTGGACCATCTGTTTGGCACCAGCTTCCAGAATGAGCAGCAGTTCAACGAGGGCCGCGTGGTCACGCAGGACGGCTTCCGCTTCCGCCTGCGCCAGGATGACATTGCCGAGGTGATCGGCTATTCCGGCAGCGGCAAGGAGCTGGATATTCCTGAGACAGTGCAGGGGCATGTTGTGACCAGAGTTGCGCCCTTTGCGTTTTCCAGACAGCGGCGGATCACGGCGGTCAGCATTCCGGACACCGTGGACAGCATCGGACAGGAGGCTTTTTACATCTGCCCGAGCCTGCAGCAGGTGAAGCTGCCCGCAAGGCTGAAGATCATCGGGAAAAATGCGTTTAACTACTGCAGAGCGCTGAAATCGGTGATCGTCCCTACCGGAACGATCCACATTGACCGCCATGCTTTTTATGACTGCACAGCCTTGAAAACGATCTCCATCCCCGATGCAGTTGGCTTTATTGGAGAAAAAGTGTTTGGCGCTGACGGAGACGCCAAGGTAGAATGCACCATTGTTTGTAGGCAGGATTCCTATGTGGAGCACTACGCAAAGGAAAACGGAATCCTCTGCTCCTTTGTGTGAGGTATGGCACTGCTTTAGATCACAAGGCAATGCCATAAGGGCTATAAAGACTATGCAAAACTGGCACCGCAAATCATGCAGTGCCAGTTTTGCTTTTTAGGTATGTTGAAGACGGCAGCAGAAACAAACCGCCGCTCCGCCCGCTCACCCCGCCTGCCGGCAGGCGGGATCCGGCTTTGTAAAGCGCACCAGCTTCGTCCGATCCAGCAGCACCATCACCGCCGGGATCAGCACCAGCTGCAGGGCGATGCCCGGCAGGGCATTGAGCAGGGCGCCGCCCAGGAACAGCTCCCAGGTAAAGGCGCTGCTGCCCAGCCCCATCAGCACGACCATCACGGCGCCCCACACTATGCGCCCGGCGATCATGGCGGGGATCAGGCACTTATACAGCGCCTTGACGCACCGCCATTTGCTCCGGGCGTACAGATAACCGATGACTGCGCCATACGCTGCCAGCTCAAAGGCCATAGCCGTGGCCGTGGGGTACATAACGGGCATGCTGAATAGTACCGAGCGCAGCACCGGCAGCACGAAGCCTACGCCCAGGCCCCACTGCCAGCCGCAGATCAGGCCGCACAGCAGCACAGGGATGTGCATGGGCAGCAGCATTTTGCCAACAGCGGGGATTTGGCCGGTGAAGAAGGGGAGCACCAGCCCAATGGCCAGAAACAGAGCCGCCAGTGCCATGTTTTTCAAAAAATTGTGATTCATTTCGGTTTTTCCTCCATTGGGTGATTCAGTGAAAAGACTCCGTTACAGGTTTTCCAGTAGAATTTGACAGGGGACTACCCCCTCCAGCAGCTGCCGGAACTGTCGGGCGGCCGCAGCGTGGCTGTAGTGGGTGGGGACGACCACCCGGGGGCGGATGGCGCGGGCCAAATCCGCCGCCTCCTCGGCGTCCATAGTGTAGGTGCCGCCGATGGGCAGAAGCGCCACGTCACACCGGACGGCTCGGGCCTCCGGCGTGGCGTCTGTATCCCCGGCGATATAGTAGATGCCACCGCCGAGCTCCGCTACATATCCCACCCAATCCTTGGCTCGGGGATGGAATTTTTTGTTTAAGTTGTAGGCCGGCACGGTGCGGAAGCTTACCCCCGGCAGGGCGGCGGATTGCCCCACCTGCACCGGCAGCACGGCCAGGCCCACAGCCTCCGCTGCGGCCCGGGCACTCTCCGGAACGACCAAGGTGGTGCCTGCCTTGGACACCCGCCCGATGTCCCCCGGAGAAAAGTGATCATAATGATCGTGGGTGACGAAGATGTAATCGGCATCGTGTGGCGCACTCTGCACGCCGTAGGGATCAAAGTACAGCACTCTCCCGTCTGCCTCTATACGGATGGCATTTTGGTGCAGTACCCGTATGCCGCGGATCAGATTGTCCATTGCACTCACACTCCTTTGTGCGCAGTATAACAGATTTTTTTCCGTTTGTCGATGCCCTTGTGTGGGGGGGCGTTTCCGCGGAAAAGGCCGTGACTCGGGCTTTTGTTATTTTTCTGCTGGCTGCCCCTGTCCTTTTGCCGCAAATTGTGATATGATAGCAGTATCTTTCCGTGGGAGGGCCAAGGATGCATATTCGAGAGCATTTGAAAACCGTCAATCGCCATCGCCGGCTGGTGCGGCGCTACTGCTTTAAGCTGGGCCTGTATTGGCAGGGCTTGACCCACGACCTGAGCAAGTACAGCCCTACGGAGTTTTGGCGCAGCGCCAAGTATTATCAGGGCTTCCGCAGCCCCAACGACCAGGAGCGCAGCGAGACCGGCGTGAGCCTGTCCTGGCTGCACCACAAGGGCCGCAACCGCCACCACTTTGAATACTGGATCGATTACCGTATCGCCCGGGACGGCACGGTATCCATGGGCGGCTGCAAGATGCCGAAAAAATACGTGGCGGAGATGTTTTGCGACCGCATCGCCGCCTGCCGGGTCTATCAGGGCGATCAGTATACCGATGCCTCGGCCTATGATTATTTTCAGCGCACCAAGGGGCGGTTTTGGATCCATGAGGAGACCTCCGCTCTCCTGGGCCGCTGGCTCCTGCTGCTGAAGGAGGAGGGGGAGGCGGCGGCCTTCCGCCAGATTCGCCGGGAGCTGCGCGCCTGCAAAACCTACTGAGAGCGGTTTTTGTAGCTTGTCAAGAAAATAACGACCGATTTTTGGATGTTTTCCTTGCTTTTCGATGTTATTCGTTGTAAGATATATGGGAGATTTTTTTCGGAGAGGTAGATTCGTTCCATGGACCATCCCTATAAGACCCGGGCAGGCGGCGCCACCGTCACGGTTTTTGTTCCGTATGATTGCGCCAACCACTGCCCGTTTTGCATCAACAAAAAGGAATACGCTGATTGCAGCGGCTTTAGCTTGGAGGCGATTCTGCGCAGCATCCGGATCATGGACTCTATCACCCCGGCGTGCGACTTTGTATTCACCGGCGGCGAGCCCCTGGCGGATCTGAATGCCTTGCAGCAGATGCTGGATGCTATTCCCGCCACCCATAAGATCTATATCAACACCACCTTCCCTGTGCAGCCCCACTGCCCGGCGGAGAAAATGCTGGCCTTCACCGAGAAAAACAAGGACAAGATCACCTGCATGAACATCTCCCGCCATTTGGTGAAGTATGTGGAGGAGTCGCCGGACGAGATCGTGGCCCGCATTGCCTGCCCCACGCGCATCAACTGCGTGCTGTATAAGAATTATCCCGCCGCTAAGCTGGTGGATTATGTGGAGCGCTTCCTGCCTTATAAGATCCCCATCCAGTTCCGGTATGACTATACCGAGACCACGCCGGAGAACCTGTATGAGGAGAAGAATGACCCCATTCTGCAGGACCTGAAGAAGTACTTTACCTACATGGGGATGGATGGCTGCCGTATGCGCAACGGCTTCCATTTTGCCTACAAGGGCCTCCACATGACCTACCATAAGACCCTGCCCTATTCCACCATTACGGAGAAGGGGGCGGATGGCGTTACCTACGACATTCTCTATGACATCCTTATTAAGCAGAACGGCGAGATCCATTCTGATTGGACCGGCGTAAGGATGGATGTGGATGCCTACCGCAAGGTAGTGTTCGAGCCCTATGACCTGAAGGTGCTGGACGGCACCGTGGATTTTTAAATAATAATAATGCACAGCACACTCTACGGCGTGCTGTGCATTATTTTACCGGTAGGAAAAGCCACGCCGAGTTCACATCCGCAGATGCGAAAATTTCAAATTATTTTTCAGCGCTGCATGTGCGTGGGGAAAAATACCGCTCAGGCTGCCGGCACAAAAATGATGCGTGCAGCAGGCTGCAATTCCTTTCGCCGGTTATTCAGTCAGCAGCTGCGCGATCTGCACGGCGTTGGTGGCTGCGCCCTTGCGCACCTGGTCGCCGCAGCACCAAATGTTCAGGCCGTTGTCAGAGGTTAGGTCATCCCGTATCCGCCCCACGAACACCGTATCCTGGTCGCTGGTATCTAGGGGCATGGGGTATTTCTTATTCTTCAGGTCGTCCACCAGCCGGCAGCCGGGAGCGGCGGCGATGAGCTCCCGGGCCCGCTCTACGGAGATATTCTCCTTGGTCCGAACTACGATGGACACACTGTGGCTGCGCACCACCGGCACCCGCACACAGGTGCAGCTGACCTTCAGCTCCGGCAGATGCATAATCTTGCGTCCCTCGTTCTGCATTTTCATCTCCTCGGAGGTGTAGCCCTCGAAGGCCTCGCCGCCGATCTGGGGAATGACGTTGTAGGCGATCTGATACTGGAACACCTTGGGCTCGTAGCTTTTGCCCTCCCGCAGGGCCTCCACCTCGTTCATCAGCTCAATAGGCCCGCCTGCGCCTGCACCGGAGGTTGCCTGGTAGCTGCTTGCCACAATGCTCTCGATAGGGCTGTCCTGATTCAGGGCGTTGATGGCCACCAGGGAAACGATGGTGGTGCAGTTGGGGTTTGCGATGATGCCCTTGTGCTTTTTGGCATCCTGGGGATTGATCTCGGGGATGACCAGGGGTACATCGGGGTCCAGCCGGAAGGCGCTGGAGTTGTCCACGAATACCGCCCCCGCCTTTACGATGGCCGGTGCAAACCTCTTGGCAATGTCATTTTCCGCCGCACCCAGGACAATGTCCATGCCCTGGAAGGCTTCATCGCAGGCCAGCTCCACCGTGAGCTCCCGGCCCTGCCAATCGATTTTCTGCCCCACGGACCGCTCTGACGCCAGCAGGTGCAGCTCCTCCACAGGGAAATCCCGCTCTGCCAAAATCTTCATCATTTCCCGGCCCACAGCGCCCGTTGCGCCCAGAATCGCTACTTTATACTTTTTCATGATAAAATCCTCCTTAATTATTTCACAAAGCTGTCATACAGCACCCGGATGGCTCCGGCAAAGTCCTTGTTGTCCACACCCACGATGATGTTCAGCTCGTCGGGGCCTTGAGTGATCATGCGGATGTTGATGCCGTTTTCACCCAGGGCGGCGAAGATCTTGCCGGATGTACCGGGCTTAAAGGCCATCTTCCGGCCCACCGCCGCCACAATGGCCATGTCATCGGTGACATGGATGCTGTCAGGCTTCAGCATTTTCTGTATGTCGCCCAGCAGCTGATACTGACAGGGCCGCAGCTTGTCCGCTGCCACCACCAGAGACACGCTGTCAATGCCCGAGGGCAGGTACTCCAGCACCAGCTGATATTTCTCCAGCACCTCCAATATCCGCCGCAGCACACCCACCTCATTGCTCATGCCGTTTTTGGTGATGGTGATAACGGAGAAATTCTTCCGCCCGGCGATACCGGTGATGAAGTTGCCGTCCTTGGCCTCCTCCGTCTCATCGAAGGACTCCATGATCATAGTGCCGGGATGGTCGGGCTGGTTGGTGTTGCGGATATTCAGGGGGATGTTCTTCTCCCGCACCGGGAAGATGGTCCCCTCGTGGAGCACCTGGGCGCCGATATAGCTCAGCTCCCGCAGCTCCGAGTAGGTGATGCGCTCAATGGGCAGCGGGTCCTTCACGATGCGGGGATCTGCCATGAGGAAGCCCGACACATCCGTCCAGTTTTCGTATACATCCGCATCCAGTGCCGCCGCCGCCAGGGCGCCGGTGATGTCGCTGCCGCCCCGGGTAAAGGTCTTGATGCTCCCATCGGGCATGGCGCCGTAAAAGCCCGGGATCACTACTCGCCGCCCGGAGGCCATCCGGGCCAGGATCTCGTAGCTCTTTTCCTGGTCCACCGTGCCGTCCAGGTTAAACTTCAGCCACAGCTCACTGTCCAGGAAGTCATAGCCCAGATAGTCCGCCATGAGCTTTGCCGCGAAGTATTCGCCCCGGCTTACCAGCTCGTCCTGGCTGATGCTCGCGTCCATTTTCCTGCGCAGGGCGTCAAATTCCGTCTCCAGGTCGGTCTTCAGCTCCAGGTGGTCCCGGATCTCTATGTACCGGGAACGGATCATGTGAAACACGCTGTCGCAGGACACGCCGTATTTCAGATGTGCGTAGCACAGATACAGCAGATCTGTCAGCTTGTGGTCATCGGAAAACCGTTTTCCCGCAGCGGAAACGATGACCACCCGCCGGGCTGGGTCTGCCTGCACAATGCGCTTTACCTTTTCAAACTGTTTGGCGTCCGCCATGGAGGAGCCACCGAATTTCAGCACCTTTAACATATTTTCAGCTCACTTTCCTTTGGAATTAATGCAAAGTTTTCAATCACGCTGACAAAAAAGTTGATTTTGTCCACACATAAAAAACACTTGCTTTTTTCTTGGGGACAGTGTATCATATCATTATGCAAATTGCAAGAAAAAGATTGGAGAAACTTGTATGAAATATCAAAGCACCCGCAACCACGCCCTCACGGCCTCTCCTGCGGCCGCCGTACTTCAGGGCATTGCGCCGGATGGGGGACTCTATATGCCCGAAGCTATCCCCGTTCTGGATTGGCAATCTCTTATGAAAGAGGACACCCTCACCATGTCCGCCCGGATCCTTTCGGCCCTGCTGCCGGATTACGAGGATATGCCCGCCTTGGTGCGCCGGGGCTACGCCGGAAAGTTTGAGACAGAGGACTTGACTCCCCTGGTATCCGTGGGCGACCGCTATGTGCTGGAGCTGTTCCGGGGCCCTACCAGCGCCTTTAAGGACGTAGCCTTGAGCCTGTTGCCCCAGCTGATTAGTCAGGCCCGGGACATGGAGGGGATTGAGGACGAGATGCTCATTCTCACCGCCACCTCCGGTGACACCGGCAAGGCGGCGCTGGAGGGCTTTCGGGATGTGTCCGGCACCAAGATCATCGTCTTCTACCCCCACGGGGGCGTATCCGCCGTGCAGCAGGCGCAGATGGTCACCCAGGAGGGCGGCAATGTGAAGGTCTGCGCCGTCCGTGGCAATTTCGATGATACCCAGACCGGCGTCAAGCACATCTTCGCCTCCTGTGACGAGGAGGACCTGCCCGGCGTGCGTCTCTCCTCCGCCAATTCCATTAACATTGGCCGCCTGGCGCCGCAGATCGTGTACTATTTCAAGGCCTACGCCGATCTGGTGCGCTCCGGCCGCATCCGTGTGGGGGATAAGGTGCATTTTTGCGTACCCACCGGCAACTTCGGCGACATTTTAGCAGGCTACTTTGCCAAACGTATGGGCCTGCCCGTGGGCCGGCTCATCTGTGCCTCCAACCGCAACGACGTCCTTACGGACTTTCTCTCCACCGGCGTATACGACAAACGCCGCACCTTCTATAAGACCACCTCGCCTTCTATGGACATCCTGGTTTCCAGCAACTTAGAGCGGCTTTTGAGTCTCCTCACCGGGGACGATGCCTATGTTTCGGGGCTTATGAAGGACCTCAATGAGGTGGGCCACTATAAGGTGACGGATGAGCTGCTGCAGAAGCTCCAGGCGGAGTTCTCCTGCGGCTGCTGCGATGATGACGCCGCCGCTCGCACCATAGGCAGGGTCTGGGCCCGGGAAAAATACCTCTGTGATCCACATACTGCCGTGGCCTGGACTGTGGCCGACCAGTTTATTCACATGCATCGGGACGGTGTGCCGGTGGTGGTCCTCTCCACCGCCAGCCCCTATAAATTCCCCACGGCTGTTCTATCTGCCCTGGGGCAGCGGGTGGCAGACGATGAATTTGCCGTCATGGAAGATCTCCGCGCCTGCACCGGCGTGCCTGTGCCTAAAAATCTCGCCTCTCTGCGGCAAAAGCCCGTGCGGCATACCGACGTTATCGACCGGGAGGACATGCTGGACTATGTCCTGCAGAAGGCAGGTGAGGCACAATGGTAACCGTCCGCGTTCCCGCTACCACCGCCAATTTGGGCCCCGGCTTTGATACCCTGGGTCTGGCCCTGGCCCTTTATAACACCCTCACCTTTGAGGAGCTGGCCGAGGGGCTGTATTTCGAGGGTGTTGACCCGGAATATGCTACGGCGGAGAACCTGGCCGTGGTCGCCTACAAGGCCGTGCTTTCCAAGCTGGGCCTGCCCATGCCGGGCCTGCGCATCTCCGTGCAGGCGGAGATCCCCATCTGCCGGGGCCTGGGCAGCAGCGCCGCCCTTATCGCTGCCGGTGCCGCCGGGGCCAATGCAAACCACGGCTCCCCCTTGACCCGGGCGGAGCTGCTGGCCGTGTGCAATGACATTGAGGGCCACCCGGATAACCTGGCCCCAGCCATCTTCGGCGGATTGGTTGCCTCCTTTGTGGAAAATGAACGGCCCTATATCGCCCGGTACAGCCTGCACAAGCGCCTGCGCTGTACGGCCCTCATCCCGGATTTTCAGCTTTCCACCCACCTGGCCCGAGGTGTCCTGCCGAAGGAGGTTCCCTACGGAGACGCTATTTTTAACGTCTCCCGTACGGCCGTGCTGCTGCGGGCCCTGGAGGAGGGTGACACGGAGACCATTTCCGTCTCTCTCCGGGATAAGCTCCATCAGCCCTTCCGCCGCACCCTGATCCCCGGGTTTGACGAGGCCGAGGCCCTGGCTAATAGCTGCGGCTGCGTGGCGTTCTTTATCTCCGGTGCGGGACCCACCCTCCTGTGCCTGTCCGCAGACCCGGATTTTGACGCAAGGCTTGCCGCCCGTCTTTCTGAGCTTCCCGGCCATTGGCGTCAGCTCCCCCTGCCTGTAGACCACGAGGGCATCATAGTAAGTTGACCCCTTGCAGGGGTGGATGATTCTGTCCACCCCTGCTTTTTTGCGCCCTGAAACACCAAAAAAGTATCCCCCACGCCCTTCGGCGCGGGGGATACTTTCACATCATTCTTACTTTTTGAAGCTGTCCTTCAGGGAGACGCTGCGGTTAAAGACCAGGTGGTCTGCTGTGCAGTGGCGGTTATCCATGCAGAAATAGCCGGTGCGCATAAACTGGAAGGTGGGGGCGTTGGTGCCGGTGCGATTTTCCCGCTTATCAAATTCGGCGGCCACGGCAGCCATTCCCTTTTCCACCTTGCATCCGGTGAGGATGGAGAGAGATTCGGGGTTCAGGCAATCCAGGAAGTTCTTATCCGGCCCGTCGGGCTGGGCATCGGAGAAAAGGTTATCATAGAGGCGCACCTCAGCGTCCAGGCAGTTTTCCGCATCTACCCAGTGGAGCGTTGCACCCTTGACCTTGCGGCCGTCGGCGGGGTCGCCGCCCCGAGAGTTGGGGTCGTATTCGCAGAGAACCTCGGTGATATGGCCCCTTTCATCCTTGACACAGCCGGTACACTTCACCAGATACGCACCCTTCAGGCGGCACTCGGGGCCGTCAGGGAACAGACGCTTATACTTGGGGATGGGCTGCTCCAGGAAGTCGTCGGCCTCCATCCACAGGTGGCGGCTAAAGGTGATCTCGTGGGTGCCCTGAGTGGGGTCGGTGGGATTGTTTTCCACCTGGAAAACCTCGCTCCGGCCCTCGGGATAGTTGGTAACGGTGAGCTTAATGGGGCGCAGCACAGCCATGGTGCGCTCGGCGGTGGCATTCAGATCCTCCCGCAGGCAGTGCTCCAAAAAGCCAAACTCCACCACGTTGGGGGACTTGGCCACACCGATGCGTTCACAGAAATTACGGATAGAGGCGGCGGTGTAGCCCCGGCGGCGCAGGCCGCAGAGGGTGGGCATACGGGGATCGTCCCAGCCGGAGACCCGACCCTCCTCTACCAAAGCACGCAGCTTGCGTTTGGACATGACGGTGTGGTCGATGCCCAGGCGAGCGAACTCGATCTGCCGGGGGCGGGCGGGCAGCTCACAGTGCTCAATAACCCAATTATAGAGCGGCCGGTGGGCCTCAAACTCCAAGGAGCAGAGGCTGTGGGTGATGCCCTCCAGGGCATCCTGGATGGGGTGGGCGAAGTCGTACATGGGGTAGATGCACCACTTGTCGCCCTGGCGGTGGTGGCTCATGTGGTTGATGCGGTAGATAACCGGGTCGCGCATATTGAAGTTGCCGCTGGCAAGGTCGATCTTAGCACGCAGGGTCATGGCGCCGTTGGGGAATTCCCCGGCGCGCATACGCCGGAACAGGTCCAGGCTTTCCTCAATAGGCCGGTCCCGGTAGGGGGAGATGGCGGGCACACCGATGTCGCCCCGGTTGGCCTTGAACTCCTCGGGGGTCAGCTGGCACACATAGGCCAGACCCTTTTGGATGAGCAGCACCGCCTGGCGGTAATCCTCCTCAAAATAGTCGCTGCCGAAGAAGAAACGGTCGCCCCAATCGAAGCCCAGCCAGTGGATGTCCTGCTGGATGGCGCCTACAAACTCCTCATCCTCCTTGGTGGGGTTGGTGTCGTCCATACGGAGGTTGCACAGACCGCCGAACTTCTCAGCGGTACCGAAGTCGATGCACAGGGCCTTGCAGTGGCCGATGTGCAGGTAACCGTTGGGCTCCGGGGGAAAACGGGTGTGGACGGTCATGCCCTCGTACTGGCCGCCGGGAGCCAGGTCCTCGGTGATGAAATTGTCAATAAAGTTGCTGCCCTCGGCGCGCTCGGGCTCGTTAGCGGCGATGACTTTGTTTTCCTCGCTCATATTGTTTTACTCCTTATAGTAAATTACTGCAAAAATATTATACTATTATACCGACTGCATACGAAAAATGCAAGACTTCCGTTCTATATTAGCTCACTTTCCGCGGGTATATGCCGGGATAGGGCCGCGTTGCTGAAGCGCCGGTCTCCGGTGAGCTCCCGCACCACGGTGATGCCATCCGGAAAACGGAAGGGGGCATTTTCCCGGGGCAGCTCGATCTCCATGACGGCGCAGCGGGGCCAGAAGGGATAGAAATCGATCTCAAAGGTGTATGGCCCCTCCGGCAGGCAGTAACGGGTCTTGCGGATGGTTTCGGTCATGGGATCCCGGCGGGTGAGGTAGGCGTCGTAAGCCTCGGGGGTAATCTCCGCTTCCCGCCCCCGGCGTTGGATGGCGCTGCGGTCAATTTTCACAGTGTGGAAAAAGGCCACGCCGTCAGCCCCTTCCCGGCGGCGGACGCGCTCCGTTTGGTGAGGCGGGGAGAGGAGATAGGTCTGCTCCATGTGATAGACGTGGCTGCACCGGGCCGCCAGCTCCGGCTCCGGCGGGCGGAGGATGAGAAAGCGGCGCTCAATCTCCAAAGAATTACTGTTCATAAAATTCCTCCCGACTCATCAGCAGATTCAGTGTTTCCAGCAGGGCATTGGGGGTCAGGTGTTCCGGCAGCTCCAGATTTTTCAGCAGCTGCTGTCGCTTTTGAGTACTGCCGGGACCGATGAGGCCCCGATCCAGCAGGTCGGCCTTGGTGATGGGGACTGCGGCTGAGGGAGCGGCCTTCCCCGCAAAGGTGGCGCCGCCCCGGCGCAGGGCCTGCAGGAGAATTTCCGGGGTCATACCCTCCACGCCCAGCTTGCCCTCTTTCCCGGCCTTGCGCTTGCGGCGCTCCTTGCCGGGGATGTCGGGGATATAGGCCTGCTTTACCTGCTCCGTTGGAATAGCCCCCTTGAGATAATTGCGGATGACAAAGCCCGCCCCATCGGAATCCGTCAGCAGGATCAGACCCCGCTTTTGGGCCAATTTCCGAAGAAAGGCCAGCTTCTCCCGGTCGTTGAACACGGAGAAGCCGCCGGTCTCCACAACGGTGGCGTCCACCACCTGTAAAAGCATATTTCTGTCGTAGCGGCCCTCCACCACGATGACTTCTTCAATGCGCGGCTTGCTCATTGCTCCGCCAGCTCCATGACAAATCGCACCAGCTCACCCTCCCGGTCAATGTTTTTTTCACTTTTCATGCGCCGATCTAACAGCTGGCAGGCGGCCAGGGAGCGCTTGCACCACGCATGATCTACCCGTCGGGCCGCCTGGAGGAGGAGCCTTGCGGGATAGTCGCTGCGCATCTGCCACAGGTCCATGAGCCAAAAACGGTCCTTGCCACTGTCTAAAGCCATGCGGGCGGTATAGAGCCGCCTCAGCTCCTTGCCAATGGCTCCCAGGATGACGATGGGCTCCGTCTGCATCCGCAGCAGGTCTCCCAGCACGGCGGCAGCCTTGTTATAATCCCGGGCGGAGATGTGGTTGGTCATGTCGAAGATCCGGGCGTCCAGCACCGGCTCCGCCACGGCGGCAATATCGGCAGCGGTGACCTGCTCGGCCTTGGCAAAGGCCGCCACCTTGTTCACCTCGCCGATGAGGTTATCCATCATGGAGCCGCAGTAAAAGAGCATATAGTCCGCCGTTTGCTGGTCGATGCTGCGGTCCAGGGCGCGGAAGCGCTTTTGCAGCCAACGGACCAGTGCGTCCCGGGATTGCCCCTGGAACTCCACCACCTCCACATTTTTATCTATGGCGGCGGTGAGCTTTTTCATTTTCCGGTCCGGCTTGTAGGGAACTGTGTCATAGATAAACACCACGGTGCAGTAGTCCGGCAGATCCTCTAAAAGCTCCGTGAGCTGGCTGCGCTGACTTTCATCGAGCCTGAAAATATCCCAATCCGTCACTGTTACCAGGGTGCTGGGCGCCATCATAGGCATGGACTCCACGGCATCGGCCACGTCCTGGGTCGTGACACGGCTGCCGGAGAGCCGGTGGAGATTAAAATCCTCGCTGCCCCTGGGAATGAGAAGCGCCTGCAGCTGCTGGACATAGGTCTGGCGCAGGTAGCTCTCCTCCCCGTAAAACAGATAGGCCCGGGCAGGCGCTTTTTTCTTTATGGCCTTGCGCAGGCGGTCGTATGCGGCGTTTTTGCCTGAGGCTTTGCTCTTTTCCGATGCCATAGCGTGTGGCTCCTCTCGTTAGTGATAGTGTACGGTCACGGTGATACAGCCCTGGTTGTCGGTGCGGTAGACCTCTGCGCCCACGGCCTCCAGCCGGGAAATGGCCGCGTCCGTGGGGTGACCGTAGCTGTTGTCTCCCACGCTGATGATGGCCGCCTCCGGGGTAAGGGCGGACAGGAAATCCTGCTGGGAGCTGTATTTGGATCCATGATGGCCCACCATAAGGACCTCCAAATCCGGCAGGTCGTACTGCCCGATCAGCGCCAGCTCCGTCTGCCCGGACATATCGCCCGTAATAAGCAGGTCAAAATCGCCGCTGCTGCACAGGTATGTCAGTCCCTGCTCGTTGGGATCGCCCGAGCCCACGGGCGGGAAAACCGTGAGGCTGCACTGCCCCAGGGGAATGGATTGTTTTTCTGTGACGAACAGCACCTGAGTGCCGTGCTCCTGGGCCAGAGCCACCAGTTTATCCCGCACGCCGTAGTCGTCCTCTATTTGCGGCAGATAGAGCCGTTCAATTTCCACCCGGCTGAACAGCTCCGCCAGGCCGTTGGTGTGGTCAGCATGGAAGTGGGTTACGGCCACCGCTGACAGGCGGCGCACCTCCATACTGCCCAGCTGCGAGAGCACCTGTTGGGCCGGATGCTTGTAGCGGTTGCTGCTGCCGCAATCCACCAAGACAGCATCGTCGCCGGACAGCAGTAGGGTGCTGGCCCCTTGCCCCACATCCACGGCGACCGCTGTCAGCTTACCGCTGTGAAACTCTGCTGCGCGCAGGTTGACGCACAGCACCAGGGCCAGGAGGGACAGCACGGCAGCCAGGGCATATTTCCGGGGCCGGTCTCGGGTCAGGACGCACAAAATGAAAAGAGCGTATACAAACACCAGCCAGCAAACCAAGAATGGATTGGTATCCGTGTAGAGCGCGTGGTGGGGAATAGAGACGGCCAGGTCCACCGCCAGCAGAAACAGCTTGCTCAGGGCCCAGCTGACATATCCCAGAATTCGGGCGGCGGGCAGCCAAACAAAGCCCGCCAGCACCGTCAAAAAGCCGGCCATGAAATTACCGGAGGCCAAGGGGATACACACCAGGCTTGTCAGCGGCGACACTGCGGAAAATACGCCGAAATAGTAGGCCGTCAGCGGTACGGTGAAGACCATAGCCCCCAGGGTGGAGGAGAGTGTGCCGGTCAAAAAAGTGCATGCCTTGGCCGCAAGCCTTGCCTGGGGCTGTTTCCTTGCCCGGAAGAACCCGTAGACCCGGGGCGTGATCAGGATCAGCCCCAGCATGGCGCCAAAGCTGAGCTGCAGGCTCACGCTGGCTGCGGCATAGGGGTTGACCAGCAGAATGAGGCCCAGAGCCGCCGCCAGGGAGGTGATGGGATCGGCATCCCGCTTGAGCAGGGGCGCCAGCAGCAGGAAAAACTGCATGATACACGCCCGAACCACCGAGGGCGTCAGCCCCACCATAAACATATAAAATATCAGCACTGCCGTGCCCACTGCCGCCAAAAGCCGCCGCCGATGCCCTACAAGCAGGCTCAGCAGCGTCAGCAAAAAGGCGCAGTGCAGCCCGGAAACGGCAAACAGATGGCTCACACCCGCCTCGGAAAAGCGGACAGACAGTTCTTCGGAGATGCCGCTGCGCTCTCCCAGAAGCTCCGCCTGCAGGAGACCGGCCACAGTGCCGTCACGCTCCCATATCCGGGCGATTTTTTCCCGGAAGGCCTTTTCCATCCGCTGGGGCAGATACCGCAGGGAGCCCACCTGGCCTTGGGCCACCGTGGGCATCTCCTCACAGTACAACAGGACAAAGATCCCCCGGGAGGTGAAGGTGGACAGGTCTGTGCCCTTGATAACGGAGGCATCCTGCCAGTAGGCACTTCCCAAAAGGGTCTGCCCCGGCTCCAAAAGGGCGGCCGCTTCATCGCTGAGATAGCACGCGGCCTTGGCGCCCCGGGCATCTGCCAGGCGCACCGTGACCCGCCAGCCAAAATCCCGTTGCTCCGGCCAATCACACACCGTGGCGGAAAACAGATGGCTGCTGCCGCACTTATCCTGCACAGGCTGCGCCACCAGGGCGCTCCAGCCACGGCCATACAGCAGCCCCGCCGCCAGGGATAGGGTGATGAGGGCCAGGTAGACCCGGAGCCGCCCGAGGGCCCGCAGTCTGGGCAGCAGCAAGACGGCTCCGCCGGCCGCTGATAGAATACCCGCCGCCCAAAAGACCCAATGCCCCACCGGCAGCAGGCACAGGGACAGGATGGCCGCCGCAAAGGAAAATGCGATAGCCGCCAATGAACGCATGGCCCTGCCCCCTTTCAATCTGCTTCCATTATACCAAAGCCGGCCGCTGATAACAAGAGCCGTGGCCGATGGCGGTAAAAAAATTGCTCCCTCCGCTTTGGCAGAAGAAGGAGTTAATGCATGAAAAAAGTCTCGCAGAGTTTGCCGCCCGCAGCAGATTATGAGGCTTTTGTCGGAAAAACCCAAAGGAATTTTCGACAGTAGAATGTCCCCCTCCGCCGGAGCGGAGAGGGACGGGGAAGGATGGATCAATCCTTCGTGGGAAACTCTACGTTGGTATAGCCGGAGAGCTGGTTGAAAACGGACAGCTTGCCCTCATCCACAGCGTGGTGCAGCATCTTCATATCCGGCTGCACGTTATCCTGGCACACCAGGGAGCCGCAGGCCTTGTCCATCTCGTAATTCTCCAAAATAGTACGGGCGGCGGTGACCCGGGAGCGCAGGGAGCAGTGGCAGTGGGCGGTGAACATCTGCAGCAGGGAGTACCAGGGGCTGCCGTGGCGACCGGCCATGAGATACAGCATTTCCCGCTTTTCTACTGAGGTCATGTTCTTCACCAAAAACAGCAGGGCCTGCTCGATCTCCTGGTCATCGTCCTCGGGCTTGATGCCGTCGAACAGCCAGGGGTACAAAAACGCCAGGTAGTAGGGCATGGGATTGGTGCCCAACACGCGAAACCACTCCGATCCCTCATACAGATCCGGGGCGCTGGCGCCCTTTTCCCAGTTTTGAATGGTTTTTTTGCTGACGCCCAGGCCGTTGGCCATGAACTCCTGGGTCTTGCCTGCGTCAGAGCGGGACAGGCTCCAGATCCGCGCAAAGCGCTTGTTTCTATCCGATTTGGATTCCTTGTGCAGCATACGATCACCTGCTTACTGAAAAATCTATTTATTTACCGTTTTTTTGCAAAAATATTTTATCAGCATAAGAGAGAAATGTCAACAGAAAAGGCGAAAAAATTAGCGCTTAAATGGGCTTGGCGGATAAAATATCTACCACGGACCCGGAAACTGCGGCAAAAGGCGGTTTTTGCCCGGGCCGCCGGGCGTACTTTTTTATCTGTATAGGGACTGCCCATGGGGGCATAGGATGGCAGGGAAAGGGGAGATGCATATGCTGTCTGCAGCGCTGTTTCTGCTGGCTAACAGCCTGTTCCTGACTCTGCGCCTAACGGGGGATACAGGGTCTTTTCCCAAGCCGCTGAGCGCCGGAGAGGAGCGAATGTACTTAGAGCGCAGCCTGGCCGGGGATCTGGAGGCCCGGAACATCCTGGTGGAGCATAATCTGCGCCTGGTGGCGCACATTATTAAAAAATACTACACCCAGGCGGCGGAGCAGGAGGATCTGATTTCCATCGGCACCATCGGGCTTATCAAGGCAGTGGATACCTTCCGCCCGGAGCGGAAGATCCGCCTGGCCACCTACGCCTCCCGCTGCGTGGAGAATGAGGTGCTCATGTATTTCCGCAGCCGCAAAAAGCTGCAGGGGGAGGTGTCCCTGTCCGATACCATCGAGCCCGACGCCGCCGGGGGCGCCCTCAGCCTCATGGACGTGGTGGGCTGCGACGACACCATGCTCTCGGATATGGCCGACCGGGAGGAGCGCCTGCGCATCCGGGAGCTGGTGGGCCGCTGCCTTACGGACCGGGAGGCGGAGGTGATCCGCCGCCGGTACGGACTATCCGGCCGCCTGCCGCAAACCCAGCGCCAGGTGGCTGCGGCCTTCGGCATCAGCCGCAGCTATGTATCCCGCCGCGCTTACTGTAAGCGCCCGGAGAGACTCGGTTTGATGCTGAAAATCGTTTCTGCTGCAAAAAACGATCGACCGATAATAAATTCTACCTGCCCCTATTTTGGCTACAAAAAATTCCGGTATCTTACAATTATTTACAAAAATATTGCTCTTTTTTGCTGCAAGAGAAAATTCTTTCAAATTTTTATTCAAAATTTCGTTTTTAGCTATTGCATTTTGATGTACATTGTGCTATATTTTGTCTTGACATCGAATTGCGCATTGTGCTTATCACACAGGAGATAAGCTTTTTGCGGTTTTTACGGCTGCTCCGTCCGGCCAACGCAGAATAATCCCCGGGAGTACATATTATAATGAGTCATTCGTTTAAAAAAATTTGGAATGTAGTCAGCACGGTGCTGGTGGCGCTGGTGGTGCTGCTGGCCGTGGCCCTGGTGGGCGTCCGGCTGGTGGGGCTGAATACATATGTCGTCCTTTCCGGCTCCATGGAGCCTACTTATCACACCGGCTCCCTGCTCTATGTCAAGAGCGTGGACCCTGCCGACCTGCAGGTGGGGGACCCCATCACCTTCATGCTCAATGAGGATACCGTGGCCACCCACCGGATCATCGAGATCCTGCCCGACGAGGAGGACAGCTCCGTTCTCCGCTTCCGCACCCAGGGGGACGCCAACGACGCCCCGGACGGTACGCCCGTGCATTATAAAAACGTCATTGGCAAGCCTGTGTTTTCCGTTCCCTATCTGGGGTATTTCGCCAACTTTGTGCAGAACCCGCCGGGGCTGTATTTTGCCATCGGCTTTGCCGTGGTGCTGGTGCTGCTGGTCTTTTTGCCCGACCTGCTGGACGACAGCGATAAAAAGGGGAAAGGGAAGGGCAAGGGCGATGGGGCAGCCCCCACCGCCCATGACTGAGGGGTAACGCCGCAAGGCTCCCATATATATTATTCTTTATCAGGAGGTTTTTGTGATGAAAGCAAAAACAAAGACTAAGGCGCTGCTGATGTCTCTGTGCGCGGTGTTGCTCGTGGCTGCTTCCGTGCTGGGCACCATGGCGTATTTGACGGACAGCAAGGATGTCAAGAACACCTTTACTGTCGGCAACGTTTCCATCAAGCTGGACGAGGCAAAGGTGGACGAGAATGGCACTCAGGTGGTGGATAAGGATGGCAACCCGGTTGCCCGTGTCACTCGGAACGCGTACAAGCTGCTCCCCGGCCACACCTATGTGAAGGATCCTACCGTCACGGTGCTGACACCCAGCGTGGAGTCCTATGTCCGCATGAAGGTCACCTTCAACAATGCCGACAAGATCATCGCTCTCTGCACGGATCCGGAGTTCGGGGGCGAAGTCACAGGCGTTGAGAACGCTTTCCCCCTGATTCGCATGGTCAACTTCGTGAAAGCCAAGGCGGCCAAGTGGGACGGCATCATTCCCGACAATATGGTCGACACGGAAGACATGCTGGCCGATGCCAAGTACTTTAATGCTAAGAATGACACCCTGACCTACTACTTTTATTACAATGAGACCGTTGCTGCTCCCGATGGGAATGTAGTGCTGCCCACCCTGTTTGACAGCATCAAGGTTCCCACGTGGGTGACCGGCGATCAGCTTGCCAAGCTGAATGATTTCCAGATCAACGTCGTGGCAGAGGCCATCCAGGCGGACGGCTTTGAAAGCGCCGACGCTGCTTGGGCTGCCTTTGCTGCGCAGCAGAAATAAGACACACCCCCTGACTTCGATTCCGACAGGCAAAGGGGACGAGGGGCCCCGGCGCCTGTTGAAATAAAATAAACCCCAAAATTAATTCAGGAAAGGAAGAAAAACACATGAAGAAGAAAGTTCTTTCAATCGTGGCAGTGGTTCTGGTGCTCTGCTGCGCCATCGGAGGGACCCTGGCCTGGCTGACGGATAAGACCGACCCTGTGGTGAACACCTTTACCGTTGGCGACATCAACATCGAGCTGACAGAGAGCGAAAATCTTGACCTGAAGATGGTTCCCGGCAACACCATTACCAAGGACCCGAAGGTCACTGTTCAGGCCGGTTCTGAAAAATGCTGGCTTTTTGTGAAAGTTGAGAAGTCTGCTAATTATGGTGACTTCCTGGAAGACTATAAGATGGCTACAGATTGGACTGCACTTACTGGCGAGAAAGGTGTTTATTATCAGATAGTAAATGCATCTACGGCGAACCAGGTTTTCGAAGTTTTGCTTAATAACCAGGTTGCGGTCAAAGGCGCTGTCACCAAGGCTCAGATGGAAGACATCAAGAACAACACTATTGCTGCTCCTACCCTAACTTTCACTGCCTATGCTGTGCAGTTTGATAATGTTGCCACTGCTGCTGACGCTTGGGCAAAGGCCAACGCCAAGCCCTAATAGTCACCCCCGTTCTTCCAAGTTTATTTTATTACATAAATGAAAGGAAAAAAGAACAATGACTAAGAAGAAGATCGTATCCCTGTGCCTGGCGGCCGTGCTGGTCGTTATGGCCATCGCCGGCGCCACCGTGGCGTATTTCACGGATACCGATGCTAAAGACAACACCTTCACCGTTGGCAACGTTGATATTACCCTGACTGAGCCCAACTGGGAAGGCAGCGGCAAAGAGGATGCTCCCGAAGTATACCCCGGTGAGCCCCTTGCCAAGGATCCCACTGTCACCAACGTTGGTAAGAACCCCTGCTTCGTCCGCATTAGTGTTGCAAACCTGATGCAGTTCGGCGACAAGGGCGATATTACCTATCGTACCAATTATGTTACCGGCGCTCTTGGCACCGACTGGATGCTGTACAATGGCTATTTCTACTACACCAAGGTTCTTGCGGTCAACGAAGCTACCCCTGCTCTGTTTGATCAGATCGTGATGCCCACCGGCCTTACCGGCAATGAGGCCACTCAGCCCATTACTGTTACCGCTGAGGCTGTTCAGGCTCAGGGCGCCAAGCCTTCCTTCACGGCTGTTCAGGCTATGACCGTTGAGGAGATCGCTGCATGGTTTACCACCTGCGGTATGTAAGGTGATTTACCCCATCGCATATCTGTAGCTCTGCATAATATGACCTGCGCCCTCCGGGGCGCAGGCCCTGGCCACCGAAAGGCCTGTCATTGCGAGCCAGTCCACAGACTGGTGTGGCAATCCGTTTCCTAAACGCTGCATGGCGCATTCTTCCCTGGCATTCCGCCGAGGGGAGTTGGAGTTACGGATTCCCACGTCGCTCCGCTCCTCGGAATGACAAAATGGGCCGATTCACAAGCCAACCTGACCTGCGCCCTGCGGGGCGCAGGTCATAGGAGAGTACCCGGCGCAGTGCGCCGGATATTCTCCTATGACCTCAATACTGGAGAATGAGGAGTGTAATTATGAAGAAAAGAAGTCTGAAAACCAAGCTGCTGGCGCTGTCCGTGGTGCTGATCCTGGCGGCGCTGTCGGTCTACGGCACCCTGGCCTATTTCACGGCCCAGGGCACCGCCCGGAACGTCATCACCACCGGCGATATCAAGATCGCCTTGGAGGAGCGGATGCTCACCCCGGACGGGGAGAAGACCGTGCCCTTTGAGGATCAGCTGGGCGTTATGCCCGGCAGCGATGTCTCCAAGATCGTCACGGTGACCAACACCGGCGGCCAGCCCGCCTGGGTGCGTGTCTCCCTGGACAAGGCCATTGAGCTGGCCCAGGGCGTGGAGGGGGAGGCGGACCTTTCCCTGGTCACCTGCGACCTAAACACGGAGAGCTGGACGGAAAAGGACGGCTATTACTATTATAACGCCGCCCTGGAGCCGGGCCAGACCACGGAGCCGCTGTTCACTGCGGTCCACTTCGCCGAGACCATGAGCAATATGTACCAGGAGAGCCGTGCCATTCTGCAGGTGAACGCCTTCGCCACGCAGACCGCGCACAACGGCACCACGGCCCTGGATGCCGCCGGCTGGCCTGAAGCCTGAGAAGGGAGGAAATGCATATGAAACTGAAAAAATTCCTGTCCCTGCTGCTGGCACTGGTCATGACCGCCAGCCTGCTGATCCTGCCCGTCCACGCGGAGGATATCGGGGCCGGGGAGGGTGGCACTGTCACCACGGTGAATTTTACCAATGTGGCGCCGCTGGTGAAGGGCGATTCCGCCTCTGCGGCCAATGCGATCCGGAAAGCACCCCTGCTGGCGGCGGGTTTGGCCGATGACGAGACAGATCCCGAGCCCATTAAGGGCGAGTCGCCGGACGGCCTGGAGATGGATAAGAGAATCCTCTCGGTAAATGATGACGGCAGCTATACCATCCGGTTGGAGGCCTATACCACCGGCTCCGTGACCTCCGTGGACACCACGAAGCCCACGGACATCATCGCTGTCATTGACCAGTCGGGTTCTATGGCACAGGATATGACCAGCTATACTTATAATGAAGTATATTCACTTAAGCAAAGTCAAACGTATTATGTGCAGAGGAACGGAAGCTATATTCCTGTAACATGGTGCTCAAATTGTAAAGCCTGGACTAACGGATGCGGCAGTATTCTGTTTTGGCACGATTCCGGCACAAGCTACACGCCGAAAACCTCTGCGGCGGATACCGCAACCGATCATGTGCAGTTTTACACCCGAGGCGGAGCAACCACTACTACCCGTTTGGACGCGCTGAGGGCTGCTATGACCAACTTTGCCAAATCCGTGGCAGAGAAGGCGAAAGGTGCGGACAAACAGCTGGGGACGAACGATGATGTGGATCACCGCATTGCCATCGTCGGCTTCAGTTCGGATGTTAATAGCTATGAATACACTGAGCTGCTGACAGGCGTGAATATTACTACTGGTCAGTATTACGGCAAGAACCCGGTTACGAACGTTTCAGCACCGTACTATTATCCGACTGGTTATAGAATGAACGGTGCGCAGTATGGCAACATTACATCTACCCAATATGCGAACGCCCTACAGAGCATGCAATTGGAGTCCGGACGCACCAGCGTAACCAATGCGATAGGTGCTCTGACGGCCCACGGCGGCACAGAGACGCTGGACGGCCTGACCATGGCGGAGAATATTCTGGAAAACAGCGCTGGAACGGGCAGAAACCGTGTGGTGATCCTGTTTACCGATGGTGATACCAACAGTGACCGAGTAGATGTAATTAACAAGGCGTATAGTCTGAAAAACACCTATGGAGCCACCGTTTATACTGTGGGTATTTTCGAGGGCGCCAATGGCAAGCCGCCGATCACGAAGGATACAAGTAAAGAAAATGCATTGATGCACCGCGTTTCCTCTAACTATCCCAATGCTACCGCCGAATATGGATTTTTTGGTAGTTATAAATATAAAGATGGTGTGCTGAATCCGAATCTGAAGGGCGACGACAGCTACTACCTGTCCGCCAAGGATTCGGATGCGCTCAACAACATTTTCCAGAAGATCAGCCAGCAGGTCAGCGAGAGCAGCATGGACCTGGGCAGCACCACCCAAATCAAGGATGTGGTATCGCCCTACTTTACCATGCCGACCAATACCTCGGATGTTACGGTGGAAGCCGTTGCCTGCACCGGATATGTGAATGGCGAGCCCACATGGGCTGCTGACGGCACGGCGCTGACGGACGCTGTATCTATTGATCCCGATACACGCACGGTAACGGTATCGAAGTTTGACTTCCAGCGCAATTTTGTGGCGGAAAACGGCCGCGATGAAAGCGATGCGACACAGAGCGGAATTTTCCACGGCAGAAAACTGGTGATCACCTTTACGGTGAAGCCGCAGGAAGGCTTTTGGGGCGGCAACAATGTCCCCACCAACGGCGCTGACTCCGGTATTTACAAGGACGACGGCACAAAGGTTGGGACCTTCGATGTTCCTACCGTCAACGTTCCGCTGAATGTTCCTGATTTGACGGCGGAAAACAAGAATATTTACCTGTACGGTGAGACGCCTGCGGCATCCGACCTGGGTACGTTCCCTGTTCCCACAGGTGAGGATGCATGGAAGACCGCATATGTTGATATTGGCTCGTTGGAGATGAACCCGTCGACGATCAGCAATACAGAGGATACTACCGGCATCAAACTGAGCGTCACGGTGGAGCCGAAGTATACCGGCGCTAACGCTGAGGGCACTCCTGCAGGAAAAGTAACAAAAACCGCGACCGCCAAGGTCGATGTGTTCACCCCGGAGCTGACATACCAGGATTCCACCGCCTACTATGGCGAGACTGTCAGCAATGACTACAGCGGCAACTTTGTTTCGGAAGTGTGGAAGCACGGTGACACAGTATCCACTTCTGTTACCATGTTCGGCGTTAAGCCTACCCTGGACCTTACCTACACGGCGGACAGCACCAATCTCGATGGCGACAAGTACGGCAAGCAGGACGTGCCTGTAACGGCAAAGGTGAGCATCAAGGGCGTGGATGTGACCGGCTACACCACCTTCCTGCATGAGGATTGCGATGTAGAGGGTTGCACTTGGGCTGAGCCGACCACAGGCGGCGCCCCCGCGTTCCTGATCCACATTAAAACCTGCACGCTGACCATTACCAAGATCGGCGGCAATGAAAATGAGCCCTATGTGTTCGACGTTTATAAGGACGGCAAGAAGTACACTCAGGTGACCGTGGTGGGCAACGGCAGCGAGACCATCTACGAGCTGCCTGTGGGCACCTACACCATCCAGGAGGACACCAACTGGAGCTGGCGCTTCATTCCGACCATCGGCAATGGCGTGGAGCTGAAAAACGGCAGCGACTCCGGTACCATCACCTGCACCAATAAGCTGGATACCAACCAGTGGCTGAACGGCTTCAGCCAGGTGATCCGGAACATCTTCGGCGCGAAACACTGAGAAAGGAGGGATAGAAGATGTATCAAGACAAGCACTTTTCACAGGGCGGCAGCCGCAGATATAGGGGCAAAAAGCCCGCTCTGCTCATCGTGGCCCTGGCGCTGATCCTGACAGTGGCCGTTGGCGGCACGGTTGCCTATCTGACGACCAAAACGGACAGCAAGATCAATACATTCACTCCCTCCCAGGTGTCCTGCGAGGTTAAGGAGAATTTTGACGGCGAGAAAAAGACAAACGTCAACGTCACCAACACCAGCAATATTGACGCGTTCATCCGCGTCAAGCTGGTGACCTATCGGGTGAATGATAAGAATCAGCACATCGGCGGCCTGGCGGAGATCCCGGAGTTTACGCCGGGAACAGACTGGGTCAAGTACGGCGAGTATTACTACTATACCAAGCCCGTGGCACCGGGAGCATCCCCGGCAGCTGACCTGATCAGCAGCATTGTGCTGGCCGGAAGCTATACCGATGCAGACGGCGGCAAGCAGGCCATTGACGTCATGGCAGAGGCCATCCAGAGCGTTCCCGAGGCGGCTGTGAAGGCAGCCTGGGGCGCAGGATTCTCGATCAACGCAGACGGCAGCCTGAACGTACCGGCTAACGGAAGTGAGGTGATGGGAGGATGAAAAAGACAATGAAAAAGCTGTCTTGCATCGTTCTGATGGCGGTTATGCTGCTGACACTCTCCGTCACCGCTTTTGCTGACGGCCGGGTCACCTATGACGGCAATGCCCGGGAGTTCATCTTTGCGCCCGGCAGCGAGTATTCTCCCACCGACCTGTTTACGGATTTTAAGAATGTCATGCCCGGTGACTCCATCACCCAGAAGGTCACCATTGACAACAAGGTGGAAAAGAACGTCAAGATCAAGGTTTATATGCGCGCTTTGGGCGCGGTGGAGGGCTCGGAGGAGTTTCTGTCTCAGATGAACCTGACCGTGAAGCTGGACGGTAATTCTAAGCTGTTTGCCGCTCCCGCCCATGAGACCGCGCAGCTGACCGATTGGGTCTGCCTGGGTACCATCTATTCCGGCGGCAAGATCGACCTGGACGTGACGCTGAATGTGCCCATCACCATGGAGAATGATTTCCAGGCTTCCGTGGGTTATTTGGATTGGCAGTTCAAGGTCGACGAGCTTCCAATAGAGCCCAGTGATCCCACCCCGCCTCCCACGGGTGATACCTTCAATGCGGCCCTGTGGGTGATCGTGATGGTGGCCAGCCTGGCCGTGATCGTGTTCCTGTTTGTGAGCCGCAAGCGGAAGAATAAGGCCGACAATTAAACAAAATAGTGCAGCAACAGGCTGCAGCAGAAAGCATCCGCTTGGAACTCCATGCGGATGCTTTTTTGGGCAAGTGGACAATCTCTCGATCATACTATAGGATTCGGGAGGTGGCATATGAAAAATAAAAGTATTCTGGTTCACTGCAGCTACTCGGATACCGGCCCGGCGCTGGAGGAGTTGGTCAGGGAATCCTTTCGGGTCTATCTGAAAAAGGAGCTGCCGCCATGTGGGCAGGCACAAAAGCCGGATGAGGCAGAGCGGGGATCTGACCTGGGGGAGAATGTATGCTTCAGGAAATAAGCAGCCCCGCAAGTTACCGCGCAGCGCTGTATATCCGGCTGTCCAAGGAGGACGAAAGCGAGGGGCCGTCCCAAAGCGTGACCAATCAGCGGTCCCTGCTGGAGGAATTTGTGAGAGAGCATCATTTGCAGATCTATGACACTTATATCGACGACGGTTGGAGCGGCACAAGCTTTGACCGCCCGGCTTTTCGGCGCATGGTCGATGACATCGAGGCCAAAAAGGTTAACATGGTCATCACCAAAGATCTCTCCCGGCTGGGGCGCGACTACATTATGACCGGCCATTACATGGAGAGATATTTCCCGGAGCATCGTGTGCGATACATCTCACTTTTGGACGGAATTGACACGGGCGTTGAATCCAGCGCCAATGACATTACGCCCTTCAGGGCTATCATGAACGACATGTACGCCAAGGATATTTCAAAAAAAATAAAGTCTGTCAAACGGGATAAGCAGCGCAAGGGACAGTTTATCGGAGGGAAGCCGGTTTACGGATACAAAATGCACCCCACGGAGAAGAATCGGATCGTCATCGACGAGGAGGCCGCATCCACGGTGCGGCGGATTTTTTCCATGGCGCTGGAGGGCATTAGCTGCCGAAAGATCGCTGCGGCCTTGAATGAGGAAGGCGTGGCTGCGCCCTCTGCCTACTGTGGTCGGGTTGCAGGGTGCAAAGGCCCCTACGAGGGATTATGGAGCGGCGAGCGCATTTCTGAAATGCTGCGCAATGAAACCTATATCGGCAGTATGGTGCAGGGCCGACAGGTGAAGATTAGCTATAAATCGAAAAAATGCCTCCACCAGGATCGGGAAAACTGGATCGTGGTGCCCCATACCCACGCACCGCTTATTGACGAGGAAACCTTCCGCAAGGTGGGGCTGCTGGTCAGCAGCCGTAGGCACACCCGTTGCCGCACTTATGATTTTCTGCTGAAGGGCTTGATATTCTGCCATGAGTGCGGCTACCCGCTGGCCGTGCTGAACCGGCCTAACGCCAAGGGGGAGGACGTGCTGTACTTCGTTTGCCGCACGTATCAGCGATTTACCAAGGACGGCGCCTGCGCCACGCATTATATCAAGGAAAAGACAGTGACAGATGCGGTGATTTCAAGGATGCGGGAGGTTTGCAAAGATTTCTTGGATGGCCAGGTGCTATTGCCTATGGCGCAGGAGGCGGTTCGGGAGACATCCAGGCAGAGCAGATGCTCTGCAAAAATGGATGCGCTGCAAGAAAAAATAGATAGCTTGACGAAAAATATCGACCGGATGTATACGGACCGGCTCTCGGGACTTCTGCCGGAGGCGGACTTTCAGCGAATCTTTATCCGATTGAAAGACCAACGGGGAAGGCTGGAGAAAAACCTTCAAGAGTTGGAGCGGTGGCAGAAATATCCCATCAATCAAAGGGATAGGGCGCTGGAGTTGACACAGCGATACAGGGATACTGCCTGCGCCAGCCGGGAGCTGCTGGTGAGCCTGATCGAGCGGATCGAGTTGACGGAAAATAGAGAAGTCCTCATTCAGCTTCGCTTTGCGCAGCCGCATATAACGAAAGAAACCACAAATGCGGCAAGCCGCGATCAGCCTTCTGCGCCACAGCCTGAGGCGGGAGGTACCTTACAATAGCTGCGGCGCTATGTATCCCGCATTGAAAAGCGGGCACTGCAAAAGCTGGAGGAGGCGCTGAAGGAGGAGATGCCAACAAGAAACAATAAATAATTACAACCGTGCGAAGCAAGTTCGCATATACCCCCTTGCACAGAATGGACAAAAATGGTATAATGCTATATGGCAAAGTATACAAAGAACAAGGAAGGTACGCGCATGAGAAACATTTACTGTGGGATTGCAGATATTCGCAAGCGGGTTTTTGCGGAAGTGGCAAAGCTCGCCTACGAAGGCGGCGACTACCATCGTATCGATAAACTGCCGTATGAGATTCTGCCGGGTGAAGTGGGGAACGAACGGGACTCCATCTTCCTGGAGCGGGCCATTGTGGGAGAGCGGATTCGATTGGCCATGGGCCATAGTCTGCGTTCCGCTTCGGAGCAGGGACTTCTGTCCGACGGTGTGGACAAAAGCGCAGTGCGGGAAAAGTATTACGAGCCGCCGCTGATTAACATCATCAAATATGCCTGCCACGCCTGCCCGGACACCCACTACGAGGTGACAAACGCCTGCCAGAGCTGCCTGGCGCACCACTGCTCCAATTCCTGCCCCAAGGGCGCCATCAGCTTCCGCTATGGCCGGGCTGAGATCGACCAGAGCAAGTGCATTAAATGCGGCAAGTGCAAGGCGGCGTGCTCCTACCAGGCCATTATCCGCTTTGAGCGGCCCTGCCAGGAGGCCTGCGGTATGGATGCTATCGGCAAGGACGAATATGGCCGGGCAGAGATTGACCAGGATAAGTGCGTTAGTTGCGGCATGTGCCTGGTGAACTGTCCCTTTGGTGCTATTGTAGATAAAGGACAGCTGTTCCAGCTGATCCATTCCATCCGCAGCGGTGACAAGGTCGTGGCTGTGATCGCTCCGGCCTTTTGGGGTCAATTCGGCGATGGCGTGACCCCGGGGCAGATCGTTTCAGCCATGAAGATGCTGGGCTTCCATTCCGTGGAGGAGGTCGCCGTAGGCGCAGACCTGTGCGCCATCGAGGAAGCGGAGGAATTCATGCGCCATGTACCGCAGATGCAGCCTTATATGGCTACCTCCTGCTGCCCGGCGTGGTCCGTGATGGCTAAGAAGGAGTTCCCCGGCGCCGCGCCGTATATCTCTATGACCATGACTCCCATGGTGCTTACGGCTCGACTGCAGAAAAAACGTGACCCGGGCTGTAAGGTGGCTTTCATTGGGCCCTGCGCCGCCAAAAAGCTGGAGGCCAGCCGCCGCACCGTCCGCAGTGATGTGGACTTTGTACTGACCTTCGAGGAGCTGCGGGGGATGCTGGAGGCCAAGAACATCGACTTCACCGATATCCCTGATGTGCCGGCCAATTATGAGGCGTCTGCCCTCGGCGTGGGTTTTGCCGCTTCCGGAGGCGTTGCCAAGGCGGTGGAGGATGTGATTCACCGGCTGGACCCCGACCGGGAGGTAAAGACGATGTATGCCGAGGGGCTGCGGGAGTGCCGCAAGATGCTGCGTATCGCACGGACAGGGAAGTATGACGGATATCTGCTGGAGGGTATGGCCTGTCCGGGTGGATGTATTGCCGGCGCAGGCACAATCCAGCCGCCGGAGAAGTCCCGGCGGGTGCTGGAACAGTACAAGGCCAGCGCACCCAAGGATAATCCGCTGGATTCGGACTATAAGGACGACCTGTATCTGCTCCACGATGGAGAGGATGATTGGAGCTTTGTAGGCAGACATTGAGAGGATGCTAATGAACGAACTGATCCTGTTGTGTATGGAGATGGTGGGTACCGTGGCCTTTGCCCTGTCCGGTGCTATGACGGCGCTTCGGAGGCAGATGGATTTGCTGGGCGTTATGATCCTGGGCCTTATTACCGCCGTGGGCGGCGGTGTGCTGCGGGATTTGCTGCTGGGCATCACACCGCCCAAGATATTTGACGACCCGCTGACGGTATGTGTAGCGCTGGTTTCCTCCGCAGCTGCGTTTTTGCCCCCGCTGCGCGGCCTGCTGCTCAGGAGCACGCTGCTCTTTGAGCGGCTGCTGCTGTGGGCAGATTCCCTGGGCCTGGCGGCATTTACCGTGGTGGGCGAACAGATTGCCTATAGCCATCTACCGGAGGGAAGCTGGTTTGCCGTGGCTCTGCTGGGGACCATTACCGGCGTGGGCGGCGGTGTGGTGCGGGATTCCCTGGCGGGTAACGTGCCGTACATATTCCGCAAGCATATCTATGCCCTGGCGGCCCTGGCGGGCGCCGCTGTGTGGGTGGTATGCCACCTGTATTGGGACGACACGGCTGCGCTGCTGATGGGCAGCACGGTGGTGGTGGCCATCCGATTGCTGGCGGCTCACTTCCGTTGGAGCCTGCCGAAGGCCAAGGTCCCGGAGGAATAAGAGGTTTGCTTCAAAAGCGTTTCGATACGGAAAAGAAAAAGCTCCCCCTGCCGTAATGAACAGGACCAGTAAAAACGGACAATAGACAAAACACCCCCTGATGTAGTTATTATCCTACATCAGGGGGTAATTGCATGTCAGGAAGTGCCGTGAGGCGGGGGGGCTTTTGATGCTTTTATCTATGGAACAGGCCGTGCTTTTCATAGGGCTTGGATTCTACAGCCTTGACCTCATAGCCTGTTTCGGTGATGGCCCTGCGCAGGGCCTCCTCGTCCAGCGGCTCCAGGGAAATAACGGTGGCCGTACCCTTGGAATGGGACGCGCTGACCTTCTTCACGGCGAACCTGTTGCGAATTACATCACACACATGGCTCTCGCACATGCTGCACATCATGCCGTCGATTTTCAAAATGGTTTCTGTCATATACTTATGCCTCCTTAGCAGAATTATCCCTTTTCTTGAGAGGAAGATCCAGCTGCGCCAGCACCACGGCAATGAGCATCAGCACGCAGCCAATCAGCTCCTTGCCGGTCATGGTTTCATGAAGGAAGATGGCGCCGGACACTGCGCCGAACACGCTCTCCAGGCTCAAAAGCAGAGCCACGATGGTGGGGTTGGAGTCCTTTTGTGCCAAAATCTGCAGGGTGTAGGCCACACCGCTGGAGAAAACACCCACATACAGGACTGAGCCCATACAGGGGACAATGTCCGCCCAGGTGGGGTTTTCAAAGATCAGCATGAGTATAGCCGAAAGGATAGCGCATGTCAAGAACTGGATACAGCTCATTTTCACGCCGTCCACCTTTTGGGTGAAGTGGTCAATAACCAGAATGTGCAGCGTATAGCCGAAGGCACAGAGCAGCACCAAAAGGTCGCTAGGAGCGATGGTGAAGCCGTCCTTGATGCACAGGCAGTAAAGGCCGGCCACGGCCAGCAGGACACTGATCCAAACGGTGGGGGAGACTTTTTTCTTGAGAAACAGGCCACAGATGGGCACCAGCACCACATAAAGCGTAGTGATAAAGCTGGTTTTTCCGACGCTGGCACCGGCCACCAAACCCAGCTGCTGCAAATTGCAGGACAGAGCCAAGGCGATGCCGCAGCAGATGCCGCCTAAAATCAGGTCCCTCCGCCCAGCCTTTTTCTCCGCAGCGGTCTGCTCCGCCGGGGGCTCCTTGCGCAGCATTTTAAAGATTTGTACCACTACCAGCAAGGCCAAAAAGCCCACGAAGGAACGGGCGGCGTTGAAGGTGTACGCGCCCACGTGCTCTGTGCTGGCGCTTTGGGCAACGAAGGAGGAGCCCCAGATCATGGCGGTGATGATGGGGAATACCACCTGACGAACCTGATTGTGTTTCATAGTGCTTTCCTTTCTGTATTCTGCCTTCTCGCAGCTAATGATTTTCACCTGTATCGATGGGATTCACATGCCACTTGAATTTATTTTCTGTGCCGTGCAGCAGACGGCGGATGTTCTCCCGGTGGCAGAAGATGACCAGGGCTGCCACCACTGCGCACAGAGCGGTCAGCAGTGGGTCATGGCCAAAGACAAAGAACGCCGACACCGGCATACTGGCTGTGGCCACGATAGATCCCAGGGACACATAGCGGGTCAGAAGCCACAGGAGGACGAAGAGCCCCCAGGCGATAAGACCTATGCGCCAATCAAGCATCCACACCAGCACTCCGCCGGAGAGAATGCCCTTGCCGCCCTTGAGTCCGTAGTAGGCCGGGAACATATGCCCCAGCTCGCAGCCGATGCCGCCCAGCAGCACGCCCAGGGTCCAGCTGCCGTTGGTGCAGAGCATCAGATACCCGCCTATGAGGCAGGAGAGCAGGGTCTTGCCCATGTCACAGAGAATCACGATGAGGGCAAATTTGGCCCCATAGGTGCGGTAGAAATTGGTAAGCCCGGCATTGCCGCTGCCGTGCTTGCGTACATCATCCCGGATGATGAAGTGGGAGGTGACCACCGAGCCGTTGAAGCAGCCCAGCAGGTACGACACCAGCAGCGTCAATCCCACCACAAAGTAGATGGACAGTTTAATTGTCATCGTCTCCCTTCTGCCGGATGGAGAGGATAATGGGGGTGCCCTCCAGGCCGAATACGCTGCGGATCTGATTTTCCAGGTATCGCTGATAAGAGAAGTGAAAGAGCTTCTTGTCGTTGCAGAAAATGACGAAGTGAGGGGGCTTGATGCCCACCTGGGTCATGTAATAGATCTTCAGGCGGCGGCCCTTGTCCGTGGGAGGCTGCACCCGGGTCTGGGCATCGGCCAGAACGGAGTTGAGCATGCCTGTGGTGATGCGGGTGGAGGCCTGGTTATTCACATAATTGATGAGCTCAAACAGCCGCGTTACCCGCTGGCCCGTAAGGGCGGAGATGAACAGGATGGGGGCGTAGGTCATGTAGCTCAGATCCCGACGGATGTCCTCGCGCATACGGTCCATGGTCTTGTCGTCCTTTTCCACCATGTCCCACTTGTTCACCACGATGATGCAGGCCTTACCCGCCTCATGGGCCAGGCCCGCGATCTTGGTGTCCTGCTCGGTAACGCCGTCGTTGGCGTCGATGAGGATCAGGCACACGTCGCTGCGCTCGATGGCCATGGTGGCCCGGAGGACGCTGTATTTCTCGATGGCGTCATCCACCTTGGACTTTTTGCGCATGCCGGCGGTGTCGATGAAATTATACTTGCCGGTTCCATTTTCAAAATAGGAATCGATAGCATCCCGGGTGGTGCCCGCCACATTGCTGACGATGACCCGCTCCTGGCCCAGGATGCGGTTGGTAAGGCTGGATTTACCCACATTGGGCTTGCCGATGATGGCCACCTGGATCACGTCGTCGTCATCCTCCGTCTCGTCCTCCGGGGGGAAGTATTTAAGACACGCGTCCAGCAGGTCGCCGGTGCCGTGGCCGTGTACGGCGGATACGGCGATGGGGTCACCCAGGCCCAGGTTATAGAACTCATAAAACTCCGGGTCCACAGTGCCGGTGGCGTCCATCTTATTCACTGCCAGCACAATGGGCTTTTTGGAGCGCTGGAGCATCCCGGCCACCTCTTGGTCGGCGGCGGTCATGCCTGTCTTGATGTCCACCACCAGGACGATGACGGTGGCGTTATCAATGGCGATCTGCGCCTGCTGACGCATGAAGGATAGAATTTGATTGTCCGTATTGGGCTCAATGCCGCCGGTGTCTACCAGGGTGAACTTGCGGCCGCACCAGTCACTTTCGCCGTAGATGCGGTCTCTTGTCACGCCGGGGGTATCCTCCACGATGGAGAGACGGCGGCCAATCAGCTTATTAAACAGCATGGACTTGCCCACATTAGGCCGGCCCACGATAGCGATCATAGGTTTTGCCATAGTTTTACCTCCTTACAGTTCAAAAACGGCATCGCACAGGTCGAAGCCGTCAATGCCCACCACCTGTACAGGCGTCTCCAGCGCCTGGGAAAGCTGGGGCACGGTCCAATCATCCAAGAATACATCCTCCTGGTGCCGGAGCATGTGCAGGGGGATCAGCACACGACCCAAGGGCTTGTGCTTTTTCAGCTGGGCGGCCAAGTCCTGCCCGGTCAAAAGGCCCGCCACATCAATGGTATGGCCGAAAAAATCGTTGTCTATCCCGATTACCCTGCCCTGCACCTGGGGAAAGCGCTCCTGGATCAGGTCCAGCAGGTGCCCCATGAAGCTCTCGGCGGCCCGGCCCGTGGCGATGGTAAAGGGGGTGGGAGCGGGCGCATCCTCCATGAGGTCCATGGCCCGGAGCAGGTCGCTTTCCAGGGAGCGGAGCATACCCACGCCGTTTTCTAATTGCCGGTAGCCCTCGTAGTAGCCCTCCCCCGGCAATTCCCGCCCGGCTCGGAGAAACAGCTCGTCGGCGCAGAAGAAGCGCCGCGTGCCAAAGCGGCGCAGGTTTTCCTGACCGAATTCCTCAGCTATGTCCAAGATTTCCCCGGCGCACCGGGCGTCCACAGGCTTCAGCTTGGCCAAGCCCTGGCGGTACTTGGTGATGCCCACGGGCACCAGGGAGCAGGAGGAGAACTGCATTTCCGTCAGATCCCGCAGGGTACGGCGCAGCTGATCGCCATCGTTCCAGCCGGGGCATATAACGATCTGCCCATTCATCACGATGCCTGCCTTGCAGAAGGCGCGGATGTAGTCCAGACTGCGCTCGGCATTTTTGTTGCCCAGCATGGTGCAGTGGAGCTTCGGGTCCGTGGTGTGGACAGAGACATTGATGGGGCTGATACGCAGGTCAATGATGCGCTGGGCCTCCCGCTCGGTGAGATTAGTGAGGGTGATATAGTTGCCTTGGAGGAAGCTGAGCCGGGCATCGTCGTCCTTAAAGTACAGGGTCTCGCGCATGCCCGGGGGCATCTGATCCACGAAGCAGAAGATGCAGTGGTTGGCGCATGAGCGCATCTCGTCCATGAGATAGGTGTCAAAATTCAATCCCAGATCCTCGCCCTCGTCCTTATGGATGGTGAGCGATTGGGTTGAGCCGTCCTCATTTTTCAGGGTCAAATGGCTTACGGGATCGTACCCGTAGAACCGGTAGTCCAGCACATCCACTACGGTGTGACCGTTGATGGACAGAAGCTGCTGGCCCGGCCGCAGACCCGCCCGCATGGCGGGGCTGCCGGAATCTATGGAGGTGATAATGGTGCTCATAGGTGCGTCTCTCCCGAAAAAACGGCATAATGCCACATAATAACTATATAATTATAGCCGCTTTTGTACCGGGGCGCAAGCATTTTCTATATTTGATAGTATAGGCGCCTTTTAAACAAAAGTAAAACGAATGATTTTTATGGATGAGATGAAAAATATGAATGGGGGAGTAGGGTATTACGGATTGCCACGGGCGCAGTGCGCCTTCGCAATGACAGGGATTTTTACATGGGGGTGCAGTGGTCATGGGGCGGGCGACCGCAAGGATCGCCCCTACGAAGTCGTGTGTAGGGGCGGACGACCCTGTCCGCCCGATGCGGTGCAAAGAAGAATCCCCCAGTCACGGCTTCGCCGTGCCAGCCCCCTTTAGGCAAGGGGGCCTTGGGGACGGGGGACGCGGATTGCCACAGCCAGTGTGCGCACTGGCTTCGCAATGACATCGTTTTTTGCAAGGAGTGCGGTACAAAGCCGGGCGGGTCGTCCGGGAGGCCGACCCCTACGCACCGTTTATCGATAGAACTTCGTAGGGGGCGGCGTCCTCGACGCCCCGTTTGCACCAGCCCGCATAAATGCGTAGGGCGGCGTGCCCTCACACCGCCGTTTTCACGTAAAAAAACAAGAGGGAAGCTACGCTTCCCTCCTGCAAGGACACAAAATTACTTATCCGCTGCCACGGACTTGACGACCTTGACCTCACGGCCATTGTAGGTACCGCACTCCGGGCACATTCTGTGAGGCAGATGCAGCGCACCGCACTTGGGGCATGCCACCAGACCGGGAGCCGCCAGCTTCCACACGGAGCTGCGTCTCTTATTGCGTCTTTGCTTGGATACTTTTCCCTTAGGTACTGCCATGTTGACACCTCCTTGGTCTTATACTGCCTGAGCAGTGAATTTATTGATAGTATTTATGCCTCCTCCCGGGGCAGGAGCTTTGCCAGGGCGGCCAAACGGGGATCTACCTGCTTTTTGCAGCGGCAGGCTTCCCGGTTCAGGTTCACGCCGCAGCCGGGGCACAGGCCCTTGCATTGGGGGGAACATAAAAAGACTGTGTCCATGTCAAGGATGAACGCCGTTCGGGCAAGGTCGTCCAGATCCACCTCATCGTGATCCAGAAGAACGATGTCGTCACTGTCCTCAAATTGCTTTTCCTCCGCCAAAACACAGGAATAGTCTGTGGTTTTCGGCAGGTCAAAGCTCTCCAGGCACCGGCTGCACCGGCAGCGAAGCGTTGTGGATGTCTGAAGCTCCAGCAGCAGCACACCAGCCTTGTTCCTAACCTGGCCGTCCACAACAACCGGGTTTATAACAGGCTTTTCTCCGCCGAATTCCAGGTCCGAAAGGTCCATCTCAAAGTGGAAATTCTCGCCGGCATCCGGGGTATGCAGGACTCTGTTTACATTCAAACGCATGGCACACCTCACAATGACACGAATTGTATTATAGAGGAAGAAAGGCGGCTTGTCAAACATTTTCTGCTAAAAAATTGACTTTTTTCAAAAATCAGCTACAATAACCCTATACTGCCGGAGGGGGAGAGCAAATGCGTGAGCTTACCGTGGGAAAAAATGACGCCGGGCAGCGGCTGGATCGGTTCGTGGGGAAGTCCCTGCCCCTGCTGCCCCCGGCTCTGCTGCAGAAATACATTCGAATAAAGCGCATCAAGGTCAACGGCCAACGGGCTGCCCGGGATCAGCGGCTGGCCCAGGGGGACGTGCTGCAGCTGTATATTAACGATGAGTTTTTCGACCAGCCGAGGGAGGAAAATATGTTCCTCACCCTCTTTAAGCCCAGTCTTGACATCGTATATGAGGACGAGAACCTGATGCTGCTGAATAAGCGCCCGGGGCTGGTAGTCCACGCTGACGAGACGGAGAAGGTGAACACCCTCATCAATCACATCCAGGCATACCTCTACCAAAAGCGGGAGTGGAATCCCCGATGGGAAAATGCCTTTACCCCGGCTCTGTGCAACCGTATCGACCGCAACACCGGCGGCATCGTCATCGCCGCCAAAAATGCCGAGACGCTGCGCATCATCAACGACAAAATCCGTGACCACGAGCTGACCAAGCGCTATCTCTGCATCACACTGGGCGCGCCCCGGCCGCCGGCGGGGGAGGTGGAGAACTTCCTGCGCAAGGACGAGAAGAAAAAGCAGGTATTTGTGTTTCATAAGCCTGTGCCCGGGGCCAAGACCGCTGTGACCCGATATAAGACCCTCCAGCGCCGGGGGGAGCTGGCCCTGGTGGAGGTGGAGCTGCTCACGGGCCGCACCCATCAGATCCGCGCCACCATGGCAGATATGGGCTGCCCGCTTCTGGGGGACGGCAAGTACGGAAACGGAGAGAAAAACCGCGGCTATGGGGAGACCCGTCAGGCTCTTTACTCCTACAAGCTTACCTTTGACCTGCCCACGGATGCAGGTATCTTAAACTATCTCCGGGGCCGCACCTTCCAGGTGGACGGGATACCGTTCCGGGAGAAATATTTTGGCTGAGTGTATTAACAGGGCAAATGTTGACAATGTCCGCACTGTGCAATACAATGCTTATATGGACGGAAACGGCCTATATTGCTCCGTTTATGGGGCGCAGAAAGGAAAGAGTGTATGAAAAATCTGTGGAGAAAGATCGCATCGGGCGCGCTGGCATTGGCTATGATGTTTACCTTGGCGGCCTGCGGCAAGGAGCAGAGCGGCGCAGACGCCGCTTCCGTGATGGCAGCGGCCCAGCAGGAGCTGACAAAGGTCAGCAGTATGCGTTACACCTATGCCATGGAAATGGCTATCAGCGCCGAGGATCAGCCGGTAGAGATGTCTGTGGACGGCACTGCCGAGGTCACCATGAATCCCTACGCCGCCAGGATGACCATGAACATGGACATGCTGGGTATGGCGCTTAAGGATGTGCAGGTATACATGGTGTCCGAGAACGGCCAAATGGTGGCCTATACGGGCATGGACATGACCGGCACGGGCCAGAACCAGTGGTATAAGAGCCAGGCCGATGACTCCGGCATGAACACCGAAAATTATGACGCCGTGGAATCCTTTGAGCTGTACATGAAGAACGGCTCCAACTTCAAGGCCGCCGGCACGGACACCGTGCAGGGCACCTCCGCCACCCGCTATGAGGGCGTTATCACCTCCGATATGCTGGAGGACACCCTGGAGGAGAGCGGCAGCCTGGAGAGCATCACCTCCCTGCTGGGAGAGGATTACAGCAGCGCGCTGGCCGGCATGAGCGGCATTCCCATCACCATCTGGATCAACGACGCGGGCCTGCCCGTGAAGTATGTCTTTGATATGACCAGTATGATGACGGAGCTTTTGCAGAGCTCCGAGGACAGTGAGGACGCCGATGCGACCGTGGACAAATTCATCATGTCCATGGAGGTGCTGGGCTACAACGATGTGGATGCTATCACCGTGCCTCAGGAGGTGCTGGACACCGCTGTGGATGTGACGGAGGAGGCGGGCTGAGGACCTGCAGGCCCGGTTTGAAAATCAAAGAGACTACCCTTCCGGGTAGTCTCTTTCAGCGTGTCGAAAAAGTCTTTTCGCCCCGCTGCCTAAGTTTTTGAAACTTTGAAAAAGTATCAAAAACTTCTGATTTCAATGGCGAGGGACACCCTTCTTGGGTTTCCCTCACACTCCCTTCCTTACCGTTATCGCCAGTCTTACCACTTTATCGACAGTCTCACAGCCGAGCGGCAAGGATGCCGCTCGGCTGTTTCTGTATCCGCACATTCGATTCCCGCCGCTCCCCCTCCTGCTGCAAAAATTGCAGAAAATTAGGGCTTGCATTCCCATTTGAGCCATGCTATAATAGCCGCATCATTTGAATATGACCCTGTGAACCATTAAGGATCCCTTGGGAAACTGAATGGGGAGGGGACTCTGGAGAATCCCATTGAGTTGGGTGCCGAAGGTGTAAGGTCCGGTTGGGCCGAATCTCTCAGGCAAAAGGACAGAGGTGGAATCGCAGTTGTGCGTTTCCTCTGCATTCTTCGGAGTCGCTGCAAAAGCGGCTCTTTATTTTTTTTGAAGGAGAGAAAGAAAAATGATCGAAGAAGTATTGTATCCCATTGTATGCAAAATCAACGAATACCTATCCAGCTACATCCTGGTGTTCCTGCTCATCGGTGTGGGCCTGTGGTACTCCATTCGCACCCGCTTCGTGCAGGTCCGCTGCTTCGGCGAGGCCATGAAAAAGACCTTTGGCAACATCAGGCTCAAGGGCGGCGCTCAGAAGAGCGGCATGACCTCCTTCCAGGCCCTGGCCACCGCCATCGCCGCTCAGGTGGGTACCGGCAACATCATCGGCGCCTCCGGCGCCATCCTCACCGGCGGCCCCGGCGCCATCTTCTGGATGTGGGTCATTGCCTTCTTCGGCATGGCCACTATCTACGCGGAAGCCACCCTGGCCCAGAAGACCCGTATCATTGACAAGGACGGCACCGTTCACGGCGGCCCTGTGTACTACATCACCACCGCTTTTAAGGGCGGCTTCGGCAAGTTCCTGGCCGGGTTCTTCGCCGTTGCCATCATCCTGGCCCTGGGTCTCATGGGCAGCATGGTGCAGTCCAACTCCATCGGCTCCACCTTCCAGACTGCTTTCGGTGTCCCTGCCTGGGTCATGGGTATCGTGCTGGTCATCATCTGCGCCATTATCTTCCTGGGCGGCGTGCAGCGTTTGGCTGCCGTCACCGAAAAGCTGGTGCCCATTATGGCCGCTATCTTCCTGCTGGGCGCGCTGGTGGTTCTGGCAATCCGCATCCAGTACATTCCCGAGACCTTCGGCATGATCTTTAAGTATGCCTTTAACCCCAATGCCATCATCGGCGGCGGCATCGGCTATGCCCTGAAAACCGCCATCAGCCAGGGCGCTAAGCGCGGCCTGTTCTCCAATGAAGCCGGTATGGGCTCCACTCCCCATGCCCACGCCCAGGCCAATGTGGCCCACCCCCACGACCAGGGCGTGGTGGCCATGGCCGGTGTGTTCATCGATACCTTTGTGGTGCTGACCCTCAACGCTCTGGTCATCATCTCCACCCTGTATACCAGCGACGGCCCCCTGCACGAGTGCGGCGCCGCTGCCGCCAGCACCACCCTGGGCAAGGCCAACCTGGCTCAGACGGCCTTCGGCACCGTGTTCGGCGAGTCCTTCGGCAATATTTTCGTGGCCATCTGCCTGTTCTTCTTCGCCTTTTCCACGGTGCTGGGCTGGAACCTGTTCGGCCGCATCAATGCCAACTATCTTTTCGGCCGCAAGAATAAGAAGCTCTGCAACACCATCTACACCATCATTGCCCTGGTGTTCATCTTCCTGGGCACCCTTACCGGCAACGACTTTGTGTGGGAGCTGACGGATATGTTCAATAACCTCATCGTCCTGCCCAACGCCCTGGCCCTGTTCGCTCTGACCGGTATGGTGGTCGCCATGCTGAAGGAAGGCCAGCAGAGCAAGCTGAAGGTCTGATCCCCCTGCTCTATACCGCAAAAGAAACATCCGGCTGCGGCCGGATGTTTCTTGCGTTTTCTTTAGTTTTTCAGGCTCTGCAGCGGCGCAGGGATCCGGCCGCCCCGGGCGATAAACGCTGCGGAGGATGCCTCATGCACCGGCATCACCGGGGCCGAGCCTAAAAGCCCGCCCATTTCAATCATATCTCCCACAGACTTTCCCTCCACGGGGATAATGCGCACGGCGGTGGTCTTGCTGTTGACCATACCCACCGCCGCCTCATCAGCGATAATGGCGGAGATGGTCTCGGCAGTGGTCTCCCCGGGAACGGCAATCATATCCAAACCCACGGAGCAGACACAGGTCATAGCCTCTAATTTGTCCAGGGTCAATGTGCCGCTGAGGGCCGCAGCAATCATCCCCTCGTCCTCGGACACGGGAATAAATGCACCGGAGAGGCCCCCCACATGGGACGATGCCATGACCCCGCCCTTTTTCACCGCATCGTTCAGCAGGGCCAGGGCCGCCGTGGTGCCGTGCGTGCCGCAGATCTCCAG